>OODL01000598.1_pt1 | contig 40317 bp, 35 predicted proteins | sample 1671181 | NCBI WGS metagenome assembly OODL01 (sample SAMN06348130, study PRJEB24527) | human gut metagenome | biome: human gut; feature: ankylosing spondylitis patient; material: feces | host: Homo sapiens | place: China | collected 2015-10 | reverse complement strand
GCAGGGAGAATGTAGGCCCGGTAAGGCGTAGCCGCCACCGGGCATTGAAGCGGGAGAGGCGCTGGATGCTCATTGTCGGTGGCTGCCGAACGGTTCCGTTCATCTCTTGTGCCCATTGCCGGGCGGCGCTGCCCTTGCCCGGCCTACATCGTTACGGAGCCGCGTGTAGGCCCGGTAAGGCGCAGCCGCCACCGGGCATTGAAGCGGGAGAGGCGCTGGATGCCCATTGTCGGTGGCTGCCGAACGGTTCCCTTTATCCCTTGTGCCCATTGCCGGTGACTGCCGGACGGTTCCGTTCATCTCTTGTGCCTGTTGCCGGGCGGCGCTGCGCTTGCCCGGCCTACATGAGCGCGCAGGGAGAATGTAGGCCCGGTAAGGCGTAGCCGCCACCGGGCATTGAAGCGGGAACGGCGCTGGGCTGGGCTGCGCTACGCTTGCCCGGGAGACAGAATGTGGAGGGGGGTAACAGATGCTGCCGAACGGTTCCCTCTCCCTTCAGGGAGAGGGTTAGGGTGAGGGTGAATGAAATGGCGTGACACTGTCACCTGTCGAGCCATCCCTGCAGGGCCTCGGTCATCAGTTCGCCGAGCAGCGCCACGGCGGCGGAATGGTGTTCCTCACGCGGGGTTTGTCGCAGGCTGACGGCCAGACTTCCTGGCGCTGGCAGCAGTCCTCCTGCAGGGCGCAGGTTGCCTGGCATGCCGATGCGGGTGCGTATCGTCAGGCCCAGCCCGGCCTGCACCGCCGCCCAGATGCCGCTCAGGCTGTGGCTGACGAACACCACCTGCCAGGGGATCCCCGCGGCATCGAGACAGGCAATGGCGCGGGAGCGCATCAGGCACGGGCTGTCGAACATCACCAGCGGCAGCGGCTCGCCGGAGACCAGCAGAGCGCGAATATCCAGGTCAGGATGCGCAATCCACGCCAGCGGGCAGAGGCCCAGCCCGGAACCCTGATCTTCGTTTTGCCACAGCAGCGCCAGATCCAGCGCCTCTTCCGCCAGCGCCTGGCGCAGCGGACCATTGCGATCCACCCTGGCGACTATCCGCACCTGCGGATGATGCCGTTTAAATTGCCCGAGGATCCCCGGCATCAGCGATTCGCCAAAATCTTCCTGCATACCAAGGTGGATCTCGCCGGTGAGCCGCTCACCCTGCAGCGCGCGCAGGGTTTCATCATTGAGCGCCAGCAGGCGTCTGGCGTAGCTCATCAGCTTTTCGCCTTCCGCGGTGAGCACCAGATGCCGCCCCTGTTTGGTCACCAGCGCCGCACCGCACTGGCTCTCCAGCTTTTTAAGCTGGGCGCTGACCGCGGAGGTGGAACGCGACAGGCGCAGCGCTGCCTGGGCGAAACTGCCGCACTCCATGCCGGTCACAAAGCTGCGCAGGGCGTCGAGATCCAGCCCTGGTAAGCGTTTCTCCATCATTATCCCCATTTTCAGGACGTTTATCCTGAACGTTGTTATTTTCGGGATAGTACTGTGGCATCGCGAGAGGCAGGGGTCAACGGGCCCTGCGAAGAGAGCATTAGCGGTGCGGAAAGAAATAAAAAAAGCCGATAAGGACATTATCGGCTTATTGCAGGCAAGGCTGGCAGCGGGGCGGCAGGCGCCGCCTCGCTAAGGCAGGTTATTGCGCCAGCAGTTCCTGAGCGGTGCGCTCCACCAGGTTCAGCAGAACCTTCACGTCATCCAGCGTCACCACCGGGTTCAGCAGGGTCAGCTTCAGGCAGGTAACGCCGTTGTGCTCGGTTACGCCGACGTTAGCGCGGCCGGAGGCCAGCAGGGCGTCGCCGACGCGCTGGTTGAGCAGCGCGATAGCCGCCGCGTCGCTTCCGGCCATCTGCGCCGGACGGGAACGGAACAGCACGCTCGCCAGCTGCGGCTGCATCACCAGCTCCAGCGTCGGCTGCGACTTCACGTACTCCGCCACGTTTTTCGCCATCGTGACGCCGTGATCGATGATCGCCGCATACTGTTTCTGGCCCAGCGCTTCCAGACCCATCCACAGCTTCAGCGCATCGAAGCGACGGGTGGTCTGCAGCGACTTAGACACCAGGTTCGGTACGCCGTGTTCTTCATCGAACTCGGAGTTCAGATAGGCCGCCTGATAACGCATCAGCTCGTAATGGCGCGCGTCCTTCAGCAGGAAGGCGCCGCAGCTGATGGTCTGGAAGAACTGCTTGTGGAAGTCCAGGGTAACGGAATCCACCAGCTCCAGACCGTCAAGGTAGTCGCGATACTGCTCAGACAGCAGCAGGGCGCCGCCCCAGGCTGCGTCAACGTGCAGCCAGATCTGATGTTCCGCAGCGATACCGGCGATGTCGCGCAGCGGGTCGATAGCGCCCGCGTCGGTGGTGCCGGCGGTGGCGACGATCGCCATGATCTGCTCGCCGTTAGCCTGCGCTTGCGCAATCTTCGCCTGCAGGTCGGACACGTCCATCCGCGCGAATTCGTCGGTTTTCACCAGCGTTACCGAGCGGTAGCCGAGGCCCATCAGCGCCATGTTCTTCTGCACCGAGAAGTGGGCGTTTTCCGAGCACAAGACTTTGTACTTGCGGATATCCCCCGGCAGCCCATCCTGCTGGATGGAGTGCCCCTGACGGGCGAAGAAGGCGTCGCGCGCCAGCATCAGGCCCATCAGGTTGCTCTGGGTGCCGCCGCTGGTGAAGACGCCGGCGTCGCCCGCCGGAAAACCGACCCGGGCGCGCAGCCATTCGATCAGCTTCATCTCGATAATGGTTGCCGACGGGCTCTGATCCCAGGAGTCCATGCTCTGGTTGGTGGCGTTAATCAGCACTTCCGCCGCCTGGCTAATCACCAGGCTCGGGCAGTGCAGGTGCGCCACGCACTGCGGGTGATGCACCGACAGGCTGTCTTTCAGGAAGTACTCGATCGCACGATCAATCGCCGCCTGGTTACCCAAACCCTGTTCGTTAAATTCTAGGGAGATACGCTCACGCAGCTCGTCAACGCTTTTCCCCTGATACATCTCAGGTTGCTTCAGCCACTGCACAACGGCCTGGCTGGTCTGCTCGATAACCTGCTGATAGGCTTCAACGCTCTGCGCTGAACCAGCAAGAATCGGATTCAATGTGGACATGGCGGTCACTTACTCCACTCAGACCGGTTTTACGCCGGCGGCCAGCAGGGCCTGTTCAAATTTGTCGAGGAACACGTCCAGCTCCGCGTCGCTGATCAGCAGGGACGGCAGCAGGCGCAGCACGCAGCCGTGACGACCGCCACGCTCGAGGATCAGGCCCGCTTCGAAGCATTTCTTCTGCAGCAGGGCAGAGAGTTCGCCGTCAGCCGGGTAGCAGCCCATGTGATCCTGCGCTTCGTTCGGCTTGACGATTTCGATACCGATCATCAGACCGAGACCGCGAACGTGGCCAATCACCGGGTAGCGTTTCTGCAGCTCGGCCAGTTTACCTTTCAGCCACTCGCCCTGGGCGGCGACTTTGTCGGCGATCTTGTTGTCGCGCAGATGACGCAGGGTGGTCAGGCCGGTGGCCATCGCCAGCTGGTTGCCGCGGAAGGTGCCGGTGTGGTGACCCGGTTCCCAGGCGTCGAACTGCTTTTTAATGCCCAGCACCGCCAGCGGCAGCCCGCCGCCAACCGCTTTCGACATCACGATGATGTCCGGCTGAATACCGGCGTGCTCGAAGGCGAAGAATTTACCGGTACGGGCAAAGCCGGCCTGCACTTCATCGACGATCAGCAGAATGCCGTGCTCTTCGGTCACTTTGCGGATGCGCTGCAGCCACTCGACCGGCGCCGGGTTCACACCGCCTTCGCCCTGCACGGCTTCAAGGATCACCGCCGCCGGTTTACGGACGCCGCTCTCCACGTCGTTGATCAGGTTTTCGAAGTAGTAGGTCAGGGCTTTCACGCCGGCTTCGCCGCCGATGCCCAGCGGGCAACGATACAGGTGCGGGTAAGGCATGAACTGGACTTCCGGCATCATGCCGTTAACCGCCGCTTTCGGCGACAGGTTGCCGGTGACGGACAGCGCGCCGTGGGTCATCCCGTGATACCCGCCGGAGAAGCTGATCACCGCGGTACGACCGGTGTATTTTTTCGCCAGCTTCAGCGCGGCTTCCACGGCGTCAGCGCCGGACGGGCCGGTGAACTGCAGGCAATATTCTTTCCCTTCGCCCGGCAGGCAAGAGAGCAGGTATTCGGAGAAGCGATCTTTTAACGGGGTGGTAAGATCGAGAGTATGTAACGGCAAGCCGCTGGTAATGACACTTTGGATGCTCTGCAATACATCAGGGTGGTTGTGGCCCAGAGCGAGAGTACCGGCGCCCGCGAGGCAGTCCAGGTACTGTTTGTTATCCGCATCCGTCAGCCACACGCCTTCGGCTTTAGTGATAGCCAGCGGCAGCTTACGCGGGTAACTCCTGACATTCGATTCGAATTCGGCCTGACGGGCCAAAAAGGTTTCGTTGTTTGCGTCTAATAAATCGGCACGTAAAGTATCAATACGGACTTTATCCGTCATCATATCACTCCCACAACCAGCATTGCGGTTGAACGCTGGTTGAATAATTGGTGTAAGAAATTGAATTGGCATTCATAAAGCGCGCACAATATATGGCTTTTTAAATCCGCATTCAACGTTTTATTGATTGCGCTATTTTGACGTTATTCTTACCAGGGGCAAAATTAACGTAACTTGCTGAATTATAATAGAACAACGCTCTGTCACTATAACCCTTTAAAGTGTAATTATTAGTGAGAAAGTCTCTATATTTTTATTGCCGCTACGTTAAAGCGCTGACGGAATGCCTTCCGTCAGCGATAGCAAGACTCAATGCAGTTGCACCGCATAATTTGTTAAAGGTGTAACTTTTTTCACCAACTTATTGTTATATAAAAACTGTTCGTAAGTCTCGTAGCGCGCTTTATCCAGCGCTGCCGGATCGGTGGCGAACAGGGGCACGGTTTGCAACCACGCCTGGTGGTTGAGTTCGGTCCTAAGCTCCGGGTGGGCGGCGGCGAACGCCTCCCAGCTCTTCTGCGGATGGGCGCGCAGATAGCCCACTCCCGCCTGCAGGGCGGTGAGGAATTTACGGATCTTCGCCTCATGAATTGCGTCGCGATGGGCGACAATCACCAGCTCGTCATAGGCCGGCACGCCGTAATCTTCGACGTTCATCACCACCGGCGTTTTGCCCTGCAGCTTCAGCTCCTGCGCTTCTATATTACGATAGCCGCCGATAACCGCGTCCACCTGGCCGGCCAGCAGGGCGCTGGTCAGCTGGAAATTGACGTTCACCAGTTTGATGCTGGCCGGATCGATCCCTGCATGTTGCGCCATGGTCGCCAGGGTGGCCTGCTCAATGCCGCTGACCGAGTAGCCCACCTTCTTGCCTTGCAGATCTGCCGGGGTTTTGATCTGCTTATCCAGGGCGATAACCGTATTCAGCGGCGAATTAATCAGTGTCCCTACACGCACCAGCGGTAACCCTTCGTCAGCAAAGAAGTGCACCTGCGGCTGGTAGGTGATGGCCAGATCCGCTTGACGGGCGGCCACCATGCGCGGAGGCAGCGCGGGATCGGAAGGGGGGACAATCCTGACGTCCAGCCCCTGGGCCTTAAAGGCGCCGATCTGCTCGGCCACCATAATCGGCGCATGGTCGGGATTAATGTACCAGTCCAGCACCAGCGTCAGCGGTTCATTGGCCAGCGCGTGGCCGCTGAACAGGGCGGTCAAGGTTGCCCCGGCGAATAGCGACTTTTTCATCTGTTTTCCTTTATTACGTCATTCTTATTCCGGCGACCAGTCGATCAGCCGGTGTAGCAGGGTATCTACCGCCAGCCACAGCAGGAGGGTCAGTAGTACTAAAATAAACAGCGCGGCGAAGCAGATATCGGTTTGCAGTCGCGCATTGGCGTTGAGCATGACGTAGCCCAGCCCCTCGGCGGAGCCGACCCATTCGCCGATGATCGCGCCAATGGGCGCCACCGCAGCCGCCATGCGCAGGCCAGAGCCCAGCGCCGGCAGGGCGGCCATCAGGCGGACATGTCGCAGTTGAGCGCCGAAGGAGGCATTCATGCTGCGCGCCAGATCGAGATACTCCTGGTTGACCCGCCGCAAGCCATCAAAGAAGGCGGAAGTCACCGGAAAGAAAATCACCAGCACCGCCATCGCCACTTTGGCGCTCATGCCAAAGCCCAGCCACAGCACCAGCAGCGGGGCGAGGGCAAAGACCGGGATCGCCTGACTGGTGAGCACCAGCGGCATCAGCCAGCGCTGCAGACGGGGGGAGAGGATCATGCCCAGCGCCAGGGTGACGCCGAGCGTTACGCCCAGCGCCAGGCCGCTCAGGATCTCACTGAGCGTGATAAGCGTATGCCAGCCGAGATAGGCGCGATTAACCCATAGCGCCTCGGCGACCGCCAGCGGGGACGGTAAAAGAAAATGGGGAATGCCGCTGCGGCTGGCCAGACCCCAGAGGAGCATCAGCCCGCCGAATACCATGCCGCCGCGCCAGAGACGTCCAGTCATGGTTGGGCCCTCATCAGCTGCTGCAGCAGGGCGGCCTGGCCGATCAGGAGATCGGGCGCGTCCGGCGCGCGCGGAGGTGTGCCGGCGAGGTGATGGCTATCATCAATGTCGCCGTCGGCCGCCGAGAGGACCAGCAGGCGGTGGCTCAACCGGCAGGCCTCCTGCGGATCGTGGGTGATAAGCACCACCGTGCGACCGGCCAGCAGGGTGGCCGCCAGGGTCTGAATCCGCGTACGGGTGAGGGTATCCAGCGCCGAGAAAGGCTCATCCATCAGCACGATGGGGCGATCCTCATACAGCGTGCGCGCCAGCGCGGCGCGCTGACGCATGCCGCCGGAGAGAGTCGCCGGGCGGGCGTCGGCGCAGGATGAAAGCTCAACCTGTTCAAGCAGAGCGGCGACCCGGTCACGATCGACTTTTTCACCGCGCAGCCGCGCGCCGAGGGCGACGTTGTCCCGAACGCTCAGCCAGGGGTAGAGCAGATCTTTCTGCCCCATCCACGCCAGACGGCCCTGAATCGGTTGCCCATCGCTGGCGACCACTTCTCCGCGGGTGGCGGGCGCCAGACCGGCCATTACCCGCAGCAGGCTGGTTTTGCCGGCGCCGCTGGCGCCGAGCAGCGACACCCACTGCCCGCCGGGGACCGTAAACGACAGGTTGTCGAACAGCCGACGGTCGCCGACATGCAGGCTCAGGCCACGGACCTCGATACCCGGCGCCGTCACGCCCGGGTCTCCGCCGCGGCGTTGAGGCCCATCTGCCAGAACTGCGCCTCAAGGCGGGTGGCGGTGGTGAAAATCTCGCTCAGCTCAGTGATTCGCGCCTCGCTCCCGCGCTGCTGCCACACCGTTTCCAACAGCGCCAGCGCGGCGCTGACGCCCTGCAGATAGCCTTCATCGCCATAGTTGCGGCTCCATGAGGCGTAGGGGTTATCGTCCAGTCGGGTGGCGGGATGCTGCAGCAGGCCGAGACCGATTTCGGCGTAGCCCGCGACGCAGGGCATCAGGGCGACCAGCAGATCCAGCGCGTCACCCGAGTGGCCAATATCCAGGACATAGCGGGTATAGTTGAGGGTTTCGGGGGCTTCAGGTTGGGCGGCCATCTCCGGTTCGCTAATCCCCCACTGGGCACAGTAGCCGACGTGCAGCGGCAGTTCGTTGAGGATGGCATTCATCGAGGCGGCCGCGGCCCGCATCTCCGGCAGCGTGCGCAGTTTACTCACCAGCAGCGCGTAGCTGCGGGCAAAGTGAATCAGAAACAGATAATCCTGGGTCAGATAGCGACGAAAGGCGTTTTCCGCCAGCGTCCCAGAGGCAAGTTGCTGGACGAAAGGATGCGCCACATAGCGCTGCCAGTCAGCGGCGGCCAGCTGGCGTAAACGGCCGTAAAGACCTTGGCTAAAAGCGGGAACGATCACAGGACCTCCATTTATTCAGGGGAGATCCGGGCGTGCAGGGGTGTGAACAGGTAATGGCGGTAATGCTGGCAAAATTGCCGACCCGTCCCTTCGCTGGCATGACCCAGATCAGGTTCAAAGGGTTCGGCTTGCGCCATCTCAGCCCTCACGGGACACCCCTCGGTAGCGCTATGTTATACGACATTCACCTTTTGAATACAATCACCGCGCCACCTTGCCGCAGGATGGTGGTAATGGGGGATAGCCAGCGCTTTTCCGCGCAACAACTACTAACCACCGGGCCGCGACGAACGGAAGAGCGGCTTTTACGCGCGCAATAGTTTCGTTGTCGGCGCTGAATACCGTTTTTAACTAAAACCGCAGGCGCTATCTGCCGGTAAGATGCGCGCACTTTTATTGCTGTGGAGAGGCTGTTGATGCGTAAAGCCTTCTGGCTATTATTCGCGCTGGCGCTGCCGGCGCTGGCGCAGGATCCGGTGCTACCCGCCGTGACGGCGATCCATACGGCGCCCACCCTCGGTGAGCTGCCGCCGCCGGAGTCGCTGCGACCGTGCTGCGCTTTTGGTTACGACCTGTACGTGCGCGCGGCGGGCATTCCGATCCCGATGTACCAGATCGGTAATGTGTTGACTCTGGGTACGCTGGGTAAGCACCATTACAACGACAGCGCGTTCGGTGCGGTGAAAAATCTGCTGGGGCTCAGCGAGGAGCAGAACGGGCTTATCTATACCCGCCGCGGCGGGTTTATTGATATCGCCCATGTGCGCGATACGGCGGACAACACCTTTTATCTGTTCAATCGTATTGCGCCGACGCTGGGCCAGGCGGGGCGGATCTTCTACAGTGAAGAACTGGGCGTGCGCCGCGTGCAGCTGAATGCCTTTACGCCGCCGGCGGGCGTCAGGCAGCGCTATCAGCTGGCGGCCTGGCTCGCCGGGCATCTGGCCTTCGAAATCGCCCAGTGGCATGAGATCGCCCAGTGGTATGGCTTCCAGTCGGTCCCCGGGTTTTCCGAAGAGATTTCCGCTTTTTCGCCCGAGGATCTCTACTCCAATTTACTGGGCGCGAGGCTGGCGATTAATGTCATCCTCAGCGGCCACGGCGGTTCGCTGGAGGATTATAACCAGGCTATGGATGCGGCGCTGAAACAAGTGCTGACCCGGCTGCTGGTGGCGACGCGCGGAGAGACGGAAGCGATGTTTCAGCAGATCGACGGCGACTGGTGGAACAGTCACCGGCGGGTGCCGGATAAGTTTCTGGTACTGAAGCGTAACTACGATCTACAGGAAAACCGGCTGCCGACGCCGGTCCCATTCGAAACCATGCCGCCGTATCGCCTGACCATGCCGGAGCAGGTCGGGGGATTCCGCTTACGCGACCTCGGCGAACTGCAGATCTATCCAGGGCACGATATGCAGGCATTGCCGGTTCCCGCGCAATACTATGGCGCCGGAGCGTTCCAGGGGCTGGCGGACCGCGCCCATGAGGCGAATAAAACCCAGCTGGCGCGGACAGAAAAATAGCCGTAAAGGCTCAGGACGAACGCCCTGAGCCGGCGAGTTAGCGGAAGTCGACCCAGCAGGCGCCGTTGTCGGCAGAACGCACGCAGTTTTCCACCCAGCGGACGCCGAACGCCCCGGCGCGGGCGTCCGGGTACCAGAAGTCGGCCAGCAGCGCCTCGTCGCGACGGTCGGCGGCATCCATGGCGATGGCGAAGCGGCGATAGAGATTCGACCATGCCTCAAACAGTCCCTCGGGATGGCCGCCGCCGATGCGATCATCCTGACGCGCCAGCGGATCGAGATAGTCCATACCGCGCTCGAGGATGCGCACGGGTTCGCCCTGGATTTCGTAGCGTAGCTGGTTGGGCTGTTCATCCCACCATTCGAGACTGGCTTTTTCACCGATGATTCGCACCTTTTGCCCGTGCATCGAACCGCAGTTGACGGCGGAGCTCCACATTGAGCCGATGGCCCCGTTGTCATACTCCATCAGTACATGGGCGTTATCTTCCAGCGGCGCGCGGCTTTTGACGAAGCTTTGTCTGGCGCACATCAGCCGGGTGATCTTCAGCTGCGGGGCCATGGTTTCGACCAGAAACAGCGGATGGGTGGCCAGGTCGCCCAGCACATAGCTGGGGCCGACGAAGCGGGGATCGACCCGCCAGCGGGTACTGGCGTTTTCCTGTTCCACCGGCTGGGCGTGAAAACCGTGGGCAAACTGCATATTAACGATACGGATATCGCCCAGCAGCCCGTCGGCGATCATCTGCCGGGCCTGCAGGATCAGCTGGTGGCCGGCATAGCCGTAGGTCACCCCGATGATCTTGCGCCGCCGCTGGCTGAGCGCCACCAGCTCGTCAGCTTCCTCGCTGCTGAAGCACAGCGGCTTTTCGCACACCACGTGCAGCCCGGCCTCCAGCGCGGCCCGGCAGATGGCATAGTGGGTGTTATTTGGCGTGGCAACTGACACCGCCTGAATGCCGTCAGGCCGGGCAGCCTCGCCGCGGAACAGGCTTTGATAGTCGGCGTAACAGCGGTCGGGATCCACCCCCAGCCGTTGGCCGAACTGGCGTCCGCGCTCGGCATCAATATCAAAGGCGCCGGCCAGCAGCGTGAAGGTGTTATCGCGCAGCGCTGCAGAGCGGTGAATATAGCCGATCTGGCTGCTGCCGCCGCCGCCGACCATGCCCCAGCGCAGGGTGCGGTCGAGAGGTTTTAAACCGTTAATCATATCGTGCCTCCTGTCAGAATCCGACGTCGCGCAGATAGCGCAGACTTTCCGTGACCGCCTGCAGGCTGCCTGCGGCATGGCGCGGGTCGCGCTCTTGTTCAATGGTTATCCAGCCCTGATACCCCCGGCGGGCAAGAAAGTCTTTGATAGCCGGATAGTCAATGGCGCCGCTGCCGAGCGGGCACATCACCCCTTCGGCGCAGGCAGTGAAGAAGTCGATACCTTCATGGATAGCGCGCTGATAAACCTGAGGGTCGACATCCTTGAAGTGCAGATAGTCCAGGCGGTGGTAATAGCGATCCAGCCAGTCGAGCGGATCCATCCCGGCGTAATAGAGATGTCCGGTGTCCAGACACAACCCGGCGACGTCGTGCGGGATATCGTTGGCCAGCCGCTCGATCTCATCCGCGAATTCAATGCTGCCCCCGGCGTGCGGATGGATAACCGCCCGCACACCGTACTCCTGCCAGGCGAGGGTGCTAAGGGCGATAATGTGCTCCATCATGCGCTGCCAGTCTTTGTCATTGAGGCGCGGAGCCAGCGCGCCGCGCCCGGCAAAGCGCGCCCGTTCGGGGTTGCCGAAGTCGATAATCACCAGATAGGGCGGCTGGAAAGGGCGGCCCGGGATCGGTTCGGCAGCGGCTACCTGCGACAGATTGCGGCAGATTTGATGGGTCAGCGCCACCAGGGTGGGGAAATGGGCCTCGCTCACCAGATCGTCAAAGATCGTGCCGGCGACCAGCGACAGCTGATGCTGCTCCAGCGCCGCGCGCAGGCTGGCCGGATCGGTGGGGAGATAACCCCAGGGGCCGAGCTCAATGCTGCGATAGCCAGCCTGCGCCGCCTCCTTCAGCACGGTAGCCCAGGCAGGGAGGTTAGGGTTTTTCGGGTCATCGACGCCCCAGCTGCAGGGGGCGTTAGCGATAGGATATATCATGTCGGCTTCCTTTTTCATACAAGGGATGCCGCTGAGTATTGAATAAAGATTTCATTGTCAACAATGATGGAATTTTGATTTTATGATAATCATCATGATTTTAATTGATGGATATTTTGATAATTTTTTATCAAGTCGAGAGGTGGCGCGGTCCGCCCGATAACCGTCTCCGCTGGAGACGGAGCCGGAAATTTACATATTTTCTTTGGTGATGATATCGAAAGGCTGAGGGAGTGAAATCACCTCGCTATGGGGGCGTGAAGCGGCGTCCGCCATGGCGCGCAGCGTAACGGCGGCAAACTCATCCAGCCGGTGGTTAAGCATGATGTCGATGGTGCCATCGATCAGGGCCAGTTCACTGTCGCTGAGCGGACCGTGGCAGACCAGAGCGATCTCCTGCTGACGGCCGCTGTCGCGCAGCGCGTCGACGATCCCTTCGACGCCGCCGCAGGGGGCGTAGATCGCCTGCAGGGCCGGGTACTGAGTCAGCATCTGTTCCGTCACGGTCCTGGCGATATCCGCCCGTTCCTGACTGCGAACCGGCTCAAGGATCTGTTGCCCCTTGCCCTGTTCTCGCAGGCAGGAGCGAAAGCTGATCTCACAGCTTTCCTGGCAGGTAAAACGATTATCGCCAATGATAATGCCAATTTCGCCATTCCCCCGGCATAAGCGCTCGATAAACCAGGCGGCTGTGCGCCCGGCTTTATGATTATCGAGGCCGATATACCCGCTGCGCTGGGGGACCGACAGATCGGAAAGCAGGGTGAACACGCGCACGCCGCGGGCGGCGGCCCGGGCCACCGCGTGGCGAATCAGCGGGTGATCCAGCGCCACCAGGCCGAGCACCTCCACTTCATCGCTGAGTCGGTGAATGGCCTGAGCCATCGCTTCCACCGCATCGATGGCAAAATGCAGTATCACCGGCGCCTGGCCCGCCGGTAGCCATGGGGCAGCCTCGCGCGTCAGCGCCCGGGCCAACGGCAGGTAGAAGGAGTGGCTCTCCTGCAGCAGGATAAAGCCCATTCTGATCGTGACCGGCGCTTTGCCGGCAGCCAGGCGATAGTGGGGCTGCTCGAGGGTAAAACCCAGCCGGCGGGCGGCCTCCAGCACGCGCCGCGCCGTGGACTCTTTCACCGCCGCGCGCTTATTGAGCACCCGGTCGACGGTGGCTACGCCGACGCGCGCTTCACGCGCAATGTCGGCAAGGGTGATTTTAGTGGCGATTTTTTTCAAGGTAATTGTCGCTATGAATGAGCGTAATGATAGAAACTATCACGGTTAGCCTGGGCAGAAAAGCGACTCTCTGCCCGCCCTGGCCTATGCCGCTGCGCCTGCCGGGTAACCCCTGTTGGCGATGCACACTCTGTGATCAAAAGCGACTACCCGTTCTGGCATTGCTGCTATGCTGTTGAAATAAAATTATTATTAAAGGCAGCATCGCTTCTGTTGGTTAAACTGCGCGCAAAGTCACCCTCAGAGGGCTTTACTGGGCGCATAACCGACTATACTTGGCGCGCTCGCGCGTAATTGCGGTTTCTCGGTGTCTATTTTGCTTTCACTTTAAACCAGCGTTGGGGCTGCACAGCGTTAAGTGCCGTTCCGCGCCGGCAGTGGGTCGGTTTGGGGCCTGTATGTTATTAAAAGAGCTGGCTGTTTTTGAGGTCTTAAGCACCCCGATATGGGTAGTTCATCCTTTTAACGAAAGGGTGGTCTATGCCAATCAGGCTTCCCGGACATTGAGCGGCGAGATGTCGCTCAATGAGATGCGTAACGGTATTTATTCCACCTGTCCGGAAACGCAACTGCAGCACTACCTTCGCTATCTCGACACCATGAGCGAGATATTCGAAGTCTGGACGTTACCCACCGCCAATGGGTTGCAGTCGGTGTATTGCAAAACCACCCTGATTGATACCGAAGACTGTGGTTGCTTGCTGCTGTTTGAAGCCGTGAAGCTGCTGGCGCAAAACCAGTCGATTCATACCGGCTCCCGCCGCTACCAGCGGCGTAACAATGGCTTTTTCGCTCGCTTTTTTATGACCAATACCGCGCCGATGCTGTTGATCGACCCATCATAAAGATGGCCGGATTGTCGATGCCAATATTGCCGCGCTACGTTTTTATCATTATTCCGATGAGGAAATGCGCACCAAACATACCTGGCAAATAAATACCCTGGGCCGGGACGTCATCCCCATTATGAATAATATTGCCAATCTGCCTGGCGGTCATAAGCCGCTTAATTTTACGCATATTCTGGCTGACGGCTCGCTACGCCATGTCCAAACTTATGCCGGGCCGGTGGTGCTATATAATATTCGACTGATGCTATGCATCATTCACGATATCACCGAAGAAGTGCATCTGAAAAAAGAGCTGGAATTTTCCGCCGCCCACGATCCGTTAACCGGCTTGCTTAATCGCCGGGAGTTTCACCGTCTGGTTGAGGCGCCAACTTTTATCCCCCGGGGTTATTGTCTGCTGTTAATCGATATCGATCATTTCAAGAGCATTAATGATATTCACGGCCATCAAAAAGGCGATGAGGTCCTGCTGGTGCTCTCTCGTATTCTGGAAACGTCGGTCGACCGCGAAGATAAAATTTATCGCTGGGGTGGAGAAGAGTTTCTGCTTTTTTTGCCCCATTCGCCGATCGGCCGCGCGCTGATACTGGCGGAGGGGATCCGCCAGGCGGTTAGCGAATACCAGACGCTGTCGGTGACCGTCAGCATCGGCGTGGCTGAACATCATGACGGCGAAACGGTTGAACAACTGTTTTCCCGCGTCGATAAAGCGCTGTATGCGGCAAAAAATGACGGGCGTAATCGGGTCTCGCGCATGCCGTTTGAAAATGTGGAACTGCTGCATAGCCGCGGAGGCGCGGCCTGACCAGCCCGATGCTTTTTCTCCCCGCCGGACGCGCAGGTTGACTCACCGACTATACTGAGTGAACGCCAGCCTGCTGATTTAGGTGGCAATATTGTTAGCCTGTCGCTGAGGTGGCAAACGACATATGGTGCGTCTTTTCGTTCTCCTGTCGGTACTTTCGCTTTCCGCGCCAGCGACGCTGGCGGCGAACGGCTACGCCATCAAACAGCGTGCCGATGCCGTATTGACTCTGATGAGCTATACCGTCGTCCCTGACGTGACCGCCAGCGATCTCAACATTGGTTCCGGCAGCAACGACAAACATAATCTGGCCATCACCCAGTTTGGCGGCGGGGCAACCCTCAGCGAGTCGTTTCCTCTGTACCTTGAAGGTACGATGGGTTACAGCCGTTACGACCCGCGCTTTGTGGTCAGCAATGGCGAACAGACGCGGAATGTGCCGACCAAATGGAACAGTCTGACCACCACCGGCGGCGTCGGTTGGGATTTTTCGCTGCACCGGGACAGCCTCGGAGGCAACCTGGTGCTGCGGCCGATCGTCAATGTGATGCTCGGTACCCTGGCCAGCGATGCGCGTATTGGTAGCTGGGCAATTGAGCGAAAAACCAACGCCGATCTGCAATTTCTCGACGGCGGTCGGTTCAACGCCTGGGGGCTGGGCGGGGCACTGATGCTGGATTACGAACGCTTCTCTGCCACCCAGGATATTGATGCCGAACTGCGTTACTCCTATATGCATCTGCAAAGTTTCGGCAGTAGCGCCGAGGTGGTGCAGGGCGAGGCCAGCGCGGAGAATCTCGGCCTGTATCTGCGCCGCCGCGCGCCGATAGCCGACTGGACGCTGCTGGGCAACCCACTGCGTTATGTGCTGGAGGGGGCGCATACTGAATTTCTCGGCGAGCAGCGAGGGGCGCTGGGCTTTACCGGTTTGACCTCCTTGGGGGTTGGCCTCGAGCTGGACAGCAGTAAATACCCGGTCTTTATCACCCGCACCCGGCTGGTGGCGCGCTATATGTTCGGCAATAACACCACAGGCTATGGTGTAGGCCTGGCAATGAGTTTTTGATAGTCCTGCAAATGGGCCAATTCAGGCGCGGTAACAATAATCAGAAACAGGTAATTTCGACTTAGCCATGCTTCAGGGTATGATGCGTTGATTTTATAACCATTACATTCGTGAGGGATTATGGCGAAGGGATTCTTTCTGTATCACCTGGATAAAACCACCTGTGGGGGACGCATACTTTCGGGTGCGCCTGATGACACTTACCACATTGGCGGCATTGAGCGGCAACAGGTCAGGGTGGGCGATCCGGTGACCTGCGGTAAGCACGAGGGGCGATTTCGCGTCTGTGGGGGAATGGGTGACACCTACGATGTCGGTGGATCCCTGAAAGAATGGGCTGGCTCACTGGACAGCTACAGCTCTTGCCCGTGTCGTGCTCGGTTCGTCCCGACCGTCTTTTCTCACTCCTACGATAGGGACTGCAATGCCGGGCGGGTAGCTGAACGGGCGGAAACGGCGAAGAAAAAAAACCAACAGCCTGAGCCTGAACAGCGTGCGCAGGCCGCAAAGAAAAAACGGGAAATCACACTAACCATCGGTGTGTTTTTTGATGGAACCGGAAACAATGCGAATAATAGCGGTGACCGTCAGGCCGCCTGTTCCGGCGAACATTTCGGGATGAATGACGCCGATGCGGTAACGGCGTACTCTCAGTGCGTGCGACTAAAGCATGGCTATAGTGGTACTGCCGCAGGGAGCTATATTGGCTATTATAGCAATGTGCACTGGTTGTATATATTGTACAGGCAGGATATCCGACCCGATAGCGGAGCAGGCCAGCACGCCATTTATGTTGAAGGTATTGGCACGGAAGACGGAGCTGGCGACAATACTTACGGAATGGGTACTGGTCGAGGCGATACCGGTGTGGTGAGAAAAACCGATAAGGCAGTTGCAGCTCTGACTGTCGGTATTCAGGAATATTTACTTCAGCATGCAAGCGATGGTTCCTGCACCATCAAAGAGATACAATTTGATATATTCGGTTTCAGTCGCGGGGCTGGTGCGGCACGGCACTTTGCCAATCGGGTATTCAGTCAGGACCGTGACATTATCACGGCGATTAGAGCCGGTTTGAATGGTATTGAATTCTCCGGTGCACCGGGTGGTAAAACCCGCTTTCTGGGCATATTTGATACCGTGGCGGCGATCGGCACCCCGGTTAACGGCTTTAACCCGCACAGCGCAGACACAGGAGATGTCAATCTGGCGCTACGTCCAGGTGTAGCGGAGAAGGTTTTTCACATCACCGCGCAGCATGAATGTCGTTTTAACTTTGCATTGAACAGCGTAAAGCCAGCGTGGCCGGAGCTGGCGCTACCCGGTGCGCACTCCGACATTGGTGGCGGCTATAATCCCAACGAGAATGAAGCTTATTTCCTTACCCGACCAGAGTTTGAAACCGTCCCCTTTTCCATCCCGGATACGGAAACGCGTATTTACCGGCAGACCTGTGCAAAACTTAAAACCATGGACGGCTATCCGGCAATAGCTCTACTGCTAAATGCGGTAGAGGTGAGCGTCGATACCTGGCATGACGACAGAATGCCAGCTGACCGTTACGGCACGCTACAGAAACGCAGTGGAGCAGCTCTGGTTATCAACCGTCCGACTTTCAACGACTGGTCAAAAGTGGTATTGCGGGTGATGATCGATGCGGCCCAGGATGCCGGGGCGGTGTTTGAACCTATTCGAGATACAAATGCACACTTAAAGCTTAGGCAAGAACTGAACGGTTTGTGTGAAAAAGCGATTGCGATGGGCCGAGCCATAAGGAGTGGTAAGTCTGCCCCAGGCTTTACCACACCGGAATTGCGGATGTTGGCCGAAAAATATATCCACTGCTCGGCCAACTGGAACAGCGTTATACGAGACAGTCGGGGTATTATCAGCGGTGCGGTCAAACCGGCGAAGCTGGTGACATTCACCAACCGGCCTGATGACCGCTGGCAGCGTACCGTTTACGATATGGACGGAAATAAAATATGGAAATAATACGTGCGGCCTGTCTGCTTCCATTATTGGCGCTGGCTGCCTGTCAGGGAAAACCTTTGCCCAACACCGCCATGCATAGTGATGCGCCAACAGAGTGGAGTTTTAACTTTTTCACACCCAAAGCGTTACCCGCCGTGGTGACGTTTGCCGCTATTCTTGACGTTGATGGAAATGACTATCGCTTTAACACGCTGAATAGCACACCCGATCTGCCTGGCGTGATCGGCGAGTGGAACGACAAAGACCGTGCGCCGGTAGGGTTCTGGAATCACGTAAAGCGCCCTCCACGACATATTATTTTTTGCTGGGACTCGATTATTGATAAAAAAGTGTATGAAACCCATTTGACGATCCCTAAATCGGTACTGGAACAGATGCTTATGCCGAGTAAATATAAGGATTATCGGGGACGTATTGCCTGGTACGACAGAATGCAAATTGGTCTGGCTCCAGAAGGAAAAGTGGCCGTCTGGTTACAGGGAAGTGGATCTGAATCTAATTACCGCGTCACTCCGTCAGTCCTGAAAACCGTATCAGGTAATAAATTAGATATTTGTAAAGATATAACAAGGAGCGATTTTTCTTATGGATATGACAAAGATATTATAGATTTTATCAAAGGGAAGCACTACCCTTACGGTAACTGGTAACCAGCCTAATCCCCCTGAAGGATCTTTTAAGATCCTTTAGGGCTTGGTGCTGATTTATTGTCTTACCGAAGGTTGTTTCCGCTTCTCAAACGGGTCAGTCCTGACACCACACCCGCTCGCCGTTCACCCACGTCTCGCTGATATTGCGTTCATCACCCAGGGTCATCAGCACGAACAGCTGCTCATAAATGTCATGGCAGCGGCCTATGCGCAGGCGCTGCAGCGGGGTGACCGCCGGGTCAATCACCACAAAATCCGCCTCTTTGCCCGGCTGGAAATTGCCAATTTTCTCCTCCAGCCGCAGGGCGCGCGCCCCGCCGAGGGTGGCGTGATAGAAGGCCTCGCTGGCGCGCAGGCGATAGCTCTGCAGTTGTCCTACCTTGTAGGCCTCGCCCAGCGTCCGCAGCATGCTGAAGGTGGTCCCGGCTCCGACGTCGCTGCCGATGCCCATCCGCACCTGGTGCTGCCAGCAGGCGGGCAGGCGGAACAGCCCGCTGCCGAGAAACAGATTCGACGTCGGACAGAAGGCGACGGCGGACCCGGTGTCATGCAGGCACTGCCACTCGGCATCATCGAGATGGATCCCGTGAGCGAAGACGCTGCGTTCGCCGGTGAGCTGATAGTGATGATAGACATCCAGATAGCGCGCATGCTCAGGCCACAGCTGTTTAACCCAGGCGATCTCCTCCCGGTTTTCACTGAGATGCGTCTGCAGCCAGGTGTCGGGAAACTCGGCCCGCAGGCGCTGCACCGCCTCCAGCAACGCCGGGGTCGAGGTGGGGGCAAAGCGCGGGGTGATGGCATAGCCCAGCCTGCCGCGCTGATGCCAGCGGCGGATCAACGCCCGGGTCTGCTCGTAGCTCTCCCCGGCGGTTTCGCACAGGTAGTCGGGCACATGGCGATCCATCATCACTTTCCCGGCGATCAGGCGCATATTGAGGCGCAGCGCTTCGCTGAATAACGCCTCCACCGAGGCCGGGTGCAGGGTACAAAACACCAGCGCGGTGGTGGTGCCATGGCTTATCAGCTGATTTACAAAAAACTGCGCTATCTCCTGCGCGTAATCCGCATCGGCAAACTGGCTCTCCACCGGGAAGGTGTAGGTGGTGAGCCACTCCAGCAGCTGTTCGCCAAAGGCGCCGATCATCTCGGTCTGCGGATAGTGAACGTGGGCATCAACGAACCCCGGCAGCAGCAGCTTACCCCTCAGATCGACATAGCCCTTCAGGGGATGCAGAAAGGCTTCCCCCTCCTGCCATGGCAGCAGGGCGATAATTTTCCCCTCCTGCAGGAACAACAAGCCATCATCGAGATAGCGGGCCTGGGCGGCCACCTCATCCGGGGTCTCCGCCACGCCGGCGATATCAAAAAATGCACCGCGCACCGCGGTCTGGTAATCCATCATCGAACCTGCCTTCTCTTAACGCTCTGGGAATAGTGATAAACAGCAAGATTGGTGCCAGTTTGCAGCCTGCCGCGGCCAGACGCCGCGGCAGAAGGGGAAGGTTACTCTTTTTGCGCCACCGCGCCGGAGCGGAAGGCAGCTTTCGCCTGCACTTCGCGCTCGTCGCGAGCCAGCCAGCGGTAGGTGGTGGCGCCGAGGAAGACGCCGATAAACCAGCTGAAGTTCGCCACTTCATGCAGGGCCGGAATAAAGCTGATAATCAGCCCCAGGCCCACCGACGGCAGCAGGGCGGCAATCGCTTTCGGGTTAAAGCCGTTGCGGTACCAGTATTTACCCTGCGGCGTATCGTCAAACAGATCGTCCACTGACACCCGGCCGCGTTTGATCAGGTAGAAGTCGGCGATCAGGATGCCAAACAGCGGGCCAATAAAGGCGCCCAGCACGTCGAGGGTATAGTGGATCAGCTCCGGCGAGTTAAACAGATTCCACGGCGTCAGGAGTATCGAGCCCACCGCGGCAATCATCCCGCCGGTACGGAAGCTGATTTTCTGTGGCGCGCAGTTGGAAAAATCGAAGGCCGGCGAGACGAAGTTAGCCACGATATTAATGCCGATGGTGGCGGTGATCATGGTCAGCAGGCCGATGGCCACCGCCAGATCGTTACCCACGCGGCTGACGGTTTCGATCGGGTCGGTGATCATTTTGCCAAAGAGCGACTGGGTGCCGGAGACAATCACCACGGTAACCACCGAGAATAGCAGAAAGTTAAACGGCAGTCCCCAGCGGTTACCGCGGCGGATCTCGCCCATGCTTTTGCCGTAGCGGGAAAAGTCACCGAAGTTAAGCAGCGGCCCGGAGAAGTAGGAGACCACCAGCGCCGTGGCGGTGATCATCTGCCAGGTCTGCTCGCCGGCGCTCAGGGATTTGCTGGCGAGGGTAAAGGAGATACCGTCCAGACCAGTCTTGTATACAATCCAGCCGGCCAGCGCCAGCATCACCACATAAACCGCCGGACCAGCGATATCGATAAAGCGTTTGATGGCGTTCATGCCATGCCAGAACACCATCGCCTGCAGCAGCCACATAGTGGCGAAGCTCAGCCAGCCTAGGGGCGACAGCCCGAGAAAGCTGCTGCTGGTCAGCGAGGCTAGGGAGGGCCAGAACTTGAGCAGGACCAGCATCAGGGCATTCGCCGCCAGATAGGTCTGAATGCCGTACCAGGCAAAGGCGATCAGCCCGCGGATCACCGCCGGGATATTGGCGCCGAAAACGCCAAACGCCTGACGACAAATCACCGCGTAAGGCACCCCGGCCATCTGGCTCGGCTTCGCCACCAGGTTGGCGCACAGCTGGACAATACAGATGCCCACCAGCAGGCAGAGCAGAACCTGCCAGCTGGCCAGCCCAAGCGTAAAGAAGCTCGCCGCCACTACGTAGCCGCCCATGCTGTGCACGTCCGACATCCAGAATGAAAAGATATTGTACCAGCTCCAGTTCTGGTCGCGGGTCGGCGCCAGATCGTCATTACATAGCCGCGGACTGTAGCCGGCGGCCGCCTCGTGAGTCTTCGTCTGCTGCGTGTGGGATGAATGTGGCATGAAACCTGCTCCTCTGAATGAAAACCCTTTGATATGGATTGCTGAGGCTATTGCAGGATCCAGGCCAGAATGATGAATCTTGTATACAAAAAATAAATTTTATGTATACGATCTGCTATCGATAAGTGAAACCGGAGTGGGTTAATGAATAATGAACATCGTCTCCAGGCCGCGCCAGCGCTGCAGGACAAGGACGAAAGCATTTACCAGGCGCTGATGACGGCTATCGTCGAACATCAGCTGCCGCCGGGCAGCAAACTGCCGGAAGAGGCGCTGGCGGAGGTGTTCGCCGTGAGCCGCACCGGCATCAGAAAGGTGCTGCAACGACTCGCCGCTGTGCAACTGGTCACGTTGACGCCCAAACGTGGTGCACACGTCACCAGCCCGAGCGTGGAAGAGTCCCAGGCGATCTTTCGCACCCGGGCGCTGCTCGAGGTCGCCAATCTCCCCGATGTCATCGCGCGCTGTCAGCCGCCGCATCTGGCGGCGCTGGAGAACATTATTCAGCGTGAACAGCAGGCCCATGCGGCGCACGACGGCCCGGCGGCGATCCGCCACTCCGCTGACTTTCATATTCAGCTGCAGGCTATCTCCGGCAACCCGGTGCTCACCGAGATGGTGACCCGCCTCAGCCAGCGCTCCTCTTTAGTGATTGCCGCCTGGGGCGCCCCCTGGCGACAGGGCTGCCGTTGCGACGATCACCAGCAGTTGGTCGGTTTGCTGCGGGATAAAGCCCTGCAGCCGCTCAGCGAGGCGCTGATGCACCATTTTGATCATATTGTCGCCAGCCTGTGCTTCGAGCGCGATGGCGTCAGCCTGCCCGATTTTTCCCGGCTGTTCGCCGGCCACAAGGAGTCGTGATGTCTTCCGTTCGTATACAAGTGATTAACCCCAACACCAGCCTGGCGATGACCGAAACGATAGGCGCTGCCGCGCGTGCGGTCGCTGCGCCGGGCACCGAGATCCTTGCGGTCTGTCCCCGCGCCGGGGTGCCGTCAATTGAGGGCCACTTTGACGAAGCTATCGCGGCGGTCGGCGTGCTGGAGCAGATCAGGGCCGGACGGGAGCAGGGGGTGGATGGGCATGTGATCGCCTGCTTCGGCGACCCGGGGCTGCTGGCGGCGCGGGAGCTGGCCCAGGGGCCGGTGATCGGTATCGCGGAGGCGGCAATGCATATGGCGACGATGGTCGCCACCCGTTTCTCCATTGTGACCACGCTGCCGCGCACGCTGATCATCGCCCGTCATTTGCTGCACCAGTACGGATTTCATCAACATTGCGCGGCGCTACACGCCATTGACTTGCCGGTGCTGGCGCTGGAAGACGGCAGTGGCCTGGCACAGGAGAAAGTGCGTGAGCGCTGCATTCGCGCGCTGAAAGAGGATGGCAGCGGGGCGATTGTTCTTGGCTGCGGCGGGATGGCGACCCTGGCGCAGGAGCTGACCCGCGAGCTGCGGGTGCCGGTGATCGATGGCGTCAGCGCGGCGGTGAAGATGGTGGAGTCGCTGGTCGCGCTGGGCCTGGCGACCAGCAAGCATGGGGACTTAGCGTTCCCGGAGAAAAAAGCGTTAAGCGGACAGTTTCAGTCGTTAAATCCATTTTAAAAGGGGCAGGAGATGGGAGAGAACCAGGAACACTATCCTCGCGATCTGCGAGGTTACGCAGGGGAGCCGCCGCACGCGCGCTGGCCGGGTGGGGCGCGGATCGCGGTGCAGTTCGTCCTCAACTATGAGGAAGGCGCGGAGAATCACGTCCTGCATGGCGATGCGGGTTCGGAACAGTTCCTGTCCGATATTATCGGCGCCGCCAGCTACCCGGCGCGCCATATGTCGATGGATTCACTCTATGAGTACGGCAGCCGGGCAGGGTTCTGGCGCATCCATCGCGAGTTCAGCCAGCGCGGGCTGCCGTTGACGGTCTTCGGCGTGGCGATGGCGCTGGCGCGGCATCCGGAGATTGTGGCGGCGATCAAGGCCGCGGATTACGATGTGGTCAGCCACGGCTGGCGCTGGATCCACTATCAGCACATGGATATTGCCGAGGAGCGCGAGCATCTGCGCAAAGCGGTGCAGGTGCTGACCGACCTGTTCGGCAAGCCACCCACCGGCTGGTATACCGGCCGCGACAGCCCTAACACCCGCCAGCTGGTGGTGGAGCACGGCGGCTTTGACTACGACAGCGATTATTACGGCGATGATTTACCTTTCTGGAGCGAAGTGACCTGCAGCGACGGCAGCCAGCGGCCGCACCTGATCGTGCCTTATACCCTCGACGCCAACGACATGCGCTTCGCCACCGCCCAGGGATTCAACACCGCGGAGCAGTTTTATACCTATCTGAAAGACAGCTTTGACGTGCTGTACGCCGAGGGTGAAACCGCGCCGAAGATGATGTCCGTGGGAATGCACTGCCGGCTGCTGGGGCGCCCGGGCCGTTTCCGCGCGCTGCAGCGTTTCCTTGATTATATCCAGCAGCACGACAAGGTGTGGGTCTGCACCCGGCAGCAGATTGCCGACCACTGGCGCGAAACCCATCCGTATCGCGGGTAGCTTGTTGCCCCTGATCCTGGCCCTCTCTTCAGGGAGAGGGCTCCGCCCGGTCGCGTCTATTACACCGGTTTACCAGAATGTAATTTGATTATTGAATAAGCATGGCGAGGAGTACCAGGCACAGCAGCAGCACATAGATGCGCGCATACCATATATCAGGTACCGCAGGGATTGCCCGGCGGCTAAACACTATCCCGGCCCAGCCGGTCAGGACGAGCAGGCCTAAAATTTTCAGGCTGATAAACCCCAAAAATCCGCTCAGCGGAATGCTGTGCCAGCCAATGACGGCATAGGTCAAAGCCCCGCATAGCGCCACGGGCAAAGAAAGCGGGTTGGATGCGCTAACGCACTCCTGCATTGCATACCCGTGTCGCCGTAGCAGGGGCACCGTCATGACGCTGCCGCCCACGCCCAGCAATGCGGCGATCGTACCGATAATCACACCGCCGCCGGTGACCACTGGCAGGGACAGGCGACGCCGAGCGCTGCCCGTGAAAAAACCCTTGCGCAACAAACAATCGCTGATGGTTGCCAGCATATAGAGAATAAACAGCGCGCGAACGATATTCTCGCTCAATATCCCCGCCAGACAGGAGCCTACCACCGCCCCAATGGCAATAAACCATAACAACGGAAACAGCGTCTGCGCGGCAAGCCTGCCCGCCCGCCAGTTTCGATAGCTGACCCAGCCGGCGTTAAATATCATCACCGCCGTTGAGGTAGCCACTGCGACATGCATGGCGTTGCCCGCGATCGCCGGCTGCCGGAGCATCAGTTGATAGACAAAGGGCACCACCACAAAGCCGCCGCCGAAGCCGAACAGCACCGTGGTAATGCCGGTAGTAAAGCCTGCCAGCGCAATAATAACGATCTCATTCAAGAGAGTATCCCCGACCTGAAAATGAGCGAGCAGCTTATACCGGTCGCGTACTGCTTCCCATTTGCGTAGCGCTCAATTACCTTTGTAAATCGGTCAGAGGGAGGCAGGTGTGCGCAACGTAAAAATTGACGAGGTCGATCGACTCGATCGTGATGTGGTGGCGTTAGGTAATGACTATGCGCAGGGATTTATCCTGCCCCCGCACCAGCATCGTCGCGCACAGCTACTGTATGGCGCGACCGGACTGATGTATGTCACTACGCAGGACGGAGAATGGGTGGTTCCTCCGCAACACGCTGTCTGGATCCCCCCTGAAACCGTGCATGCCGTCAGATTTGCAGGGGTGACCACGCGTAGCTTGTATATTGAGCCAGATTGTGTGGCCGCTTTCATTAAACACCGTCGTTGCGAAGTGATCAGCGTCTCGCCGCTGTTGCGCCAGCTACTGCTTGAGGCTGTGGATTTACCACCGTTGTACGACAGCCCACGCGATCGCGCGCTGATACAGTTGATGTTGCTGGAACTGGCCGCCATGCCGGTCCGCGAATTTGACATTCCGTTGCCGCAGCATCCGGCGCTGCTGGCGCTTTGTCAGGCTTTTTTGCTTAACCCCTCTATCCATGATCCTGCGGCGCGCTGGGCCAGGGCGCTGTTTATGAGTCCTAGTACCTTTCGCCGCCATTTCCTGAAGCAGCTGGGCCTGTCGTTTTCCGCCTGGCGACAGCGAGCCTGCGTGGTGAGCGCCCTGGCATGGTTGATAGCAGGCAAACCGGTGAACGAAGTGGCATTATCCCTTGGATACGACAATGCGTCCTCTTTCGCCACCATGTTCCGCCGCGTGACCGGGCAGCCGCCGTCGTTTTATCACCCAGCCTGAGGCGTCGGAGAAGGGGACTCCCGCAGCATGTGTCGGAAAAGAATGTCGCTTTTATGGCGTTGCTATGCGTTTACGCGGTCATAAGACAGATAATCCAGGAAGGCCTGGCTTCGTCTTCAGGTACCCCTACATTTAGTGGTGGCTACATCCAGGCGGTTTATCTATTCTGCCTGTAACCGTGAGAAGACCGGAGTCTCTCTTTGTGAACCATCTTATCGTTGAAAAAATCATCATCATCATTCTTCTCATCCTGTGGGGATTCGATACCTTCAGAACCAGGAAAAGAAAACGCTATGATCCCGCGATTGAAGCCGCTGATGCCAGCGAACGTTATCAATGGCGCTATCTGAGATGGGGATTTCGAATCATACAGGTGGTAGCGGGAGTGTATATCGTCGTTCAACTGATACAGGTATTACTGAGATAGAGGCCGCCGGCAGGGCGGCGGGACAGAACATCTGGCTGACCAGAATGAGGTCAGGCAATAGCGGTTTTCACGTCGGCAAAGGGGAATGTCCGCTCTGAGCCAGGAGCGGAACTTACCCCGATGAAGTAAATCCGGATTTTTGCCGGATAAACCCCCAATAATTTACGTAGCAGGGATCCATTCAACAATAATTCTTGCCAACTCCCTGGGCTGTTCGAGCGGAATCATATGGCCGCAATCCAGAATGATTCTTAACGACGCATAAGGTATGGCTTCGACCAATTCTTCTGCCTCCTTCATCGAACGGATGGCATCATCTTCACTGGCGATAACCAGCGTTGGACAACGTATCGTTGCAGAAGGTATACCTTGCCTGGATAAGGATGATTGCGTGATGAAGGCTTCAAATCCCAGAGAGCATCCCATTTTCTGGATAGCTGAAATCATATCCTGATTTGATGTGTTTAGAGGGTGGAGTGACCGGGCAATAGCATGTCTGCTCAGCCCCTTAAAGGTTGTGGGGGACAATGACTGCACGCTTTTCCGCTTTGCTTCAGCTTCTAACGGCGTATCTTCCCGTAAGGAACTGGCAATAAGCACTAAGGACTCTACACGTTCAGGGAATTCTGCTGCCAGTTGTCGGGCAATATATCCTCCCATCGAAAAACCTATCAAAGAAAACTTCTCAGGCAGAAGAGTAATCAAATGCTGCACTACATCATGAATGGTTCGTCCTTCAGTTACAGCTGCATGATGAACAATACAGTTTGACGGGAGATATGTTTCAAATTCATGCCAAAGCATTTCATTCAGCATAAACCCAGGAATTAAAACGATTCTACGCGGCTTTAAACTCATAATTCTCGCTTAAATGCATCAGTGTATTTATTGGATAAGACAGGTTAAAAATATCTTACTAACAGCGACAATATCAAATTGCAGCCCTGGATAGGCGTTTGTCTATTTCAACAGAGTTTCTGAACGTTTCTAACGTTCTCCCTGGCTTCCTCCACCATCAACAGGCTGATCCCGAATTGAGCAAGCTCTAATGCCCAGGTCCGTGTACAACCTACCAGAGCACTTTTCCGCTTCTCGCTCATAGCGGACCTTCAAATCAGGTAGCTTGTCCGCTCTGTGCCAGGAGCGGACATTAAAATCAAAACCGATGGCAAGCTCACCGAGCATAACATTATGCTTGCGCTGCTGTGTAACGTGCTTCCAGCTTATCCAAAAAGCCAAAAAGTACTTGATTCATTTCACTGTAATCGTGCGCCCGGAGCGCTTCAGGCGTGTCAACGAAACGATATTCTGCTGCACGGCTCAGGTCTTTCTCAGAATGAGCGATCAGCCGTTCTACAACGTCCAATGTGAGCTCCATGTGGCACTGGAAACCAAAGACGCGGTCTGAATAGGCAACGATCTGCCGCGGACAGCCTTCGCTGTAAGCAATAATTTTAGCCTCCGGCGTCAAACCTGGCATGTCGTTATGCCAGTGACCCACTGCCAGTGTTTTCCCAAAGTGAGAGAACATCTCATCCTTACTGCCGTCTTCGGTCAATGTGATCGGGAATTTACCAATCTCTTTTTCCGGGCTATGAGAGAACGGCGCGCCCAGCGCTTCACCGATTAGCTGTGAACCCAGGCAGATACCGATCACCGCCTTACCGGTTTTAACCGCGGAAGCAATCAGCGCCTGTTCCGCTTTAGCATTAAAGTGCGGGCACTCTTCAAGCGTGGTGTCCGGATCTTGCGGACCGCCCATAACGATAAGAAAATCGATGCCTACGGCGTCATCAGGTAGCCGATCGCCTGCATAGACGCGTGAGTAAGTTGCATCATGACCCTGGTTTATTGCCCAGGTTTCATATGCGCCCGGGGCTTCAAAACTTTCATGTACGATAAAGTGTACACGCATGAGGTTAAGCTCCTGTAATATCTTTGATGATCAGAATGATAAGTCACGCACCCATTGCCTAAGGCTCTACTCCGGGTGGTTCCAGTTTCGATATGATAATGGCAGGGGCTAAATCTGAAATGCCAGGTAGTATAGATAAAGCGCCAAGACATGATGAAGCCACAGGCTGGTCCAGTACTGCGATAAGCTATCAACGCGGCGAGGTAGATCCTCCCCATCATCATGTTGAGGGGCAGCTACTCTTCGCCACCAGAGGGGTTATGCTGGTGCAAACAGAGAGCGACCGTTGGGTGATCCCTCCTCAACGGGCATTATGGCTACCGCCTCTGCATATCCATAGTTATCATCTGCTTTCACAAACCGATCTCAGGGCGATCTATTTCAGCAGTAGCCTTATCGCAGAATGTACGAGCTTTACGAAGAGTCAACAGGTGCATGTGATCACGGCTACGCCCTTAGTCAAAGAGCTTATCGTAGGGCTGTTCAGTGAGGACTACGCCAGACCGAGTCAACGGAAGATAGCGTTGTTGCTTCTGGAAATTCTCAGCGAGGCTCCACCTTTAACGATGGTGCTTCCCATGCCGAATGATGAGCGATTATTTAGCGCGGCCAGATCGCTACTGGTCAATCAGCGCTGGGAAGCATCGCTGAGCGAGCTGGCTTTTATGTCGGCCATGTCGGAACGGACCTTTTCCCGATTGTTTATGAAGGATACAGGCTTTAGTTTTAGAACATGGAAGCAGAGAGCCAGAATTTGCGCTTCGTTGGATCTTCTCGCGAACGGCGTTCCAATCAAACAGGTCGCTTATCAGCTTGGTTTCTCATGCCCGGCGGCATTTACCGCTGCTTTTCGCTGCATTCTGGGGTCTACGCCACGCGATTTTGTGCCTTAAACCGGGAAACCCTCAAAGCGGTCTTTGAGACTGTCATGGGCATATTACCAGACGCAGAAACCCTGCGAGGGCAGGGATATCCCGCCTTTGCTGTTGAGAAAGGTAGTTTAATTTGCACCCGACACACTCTCATTGATTAAAGCACGGAGTGGAGATTACTGCGGTCCACAGTTCTGACAAACCGTGAAAGAGAAGGCCTGCATGAAGAAAAAAGGTGTCGCGATGTGTGATGAAATTACCTTATGACAGACCTTGCGGTGATTTACGGCACCGGGTGGTGGATTCCGGACGCTGTGAGCCGACTCATTGCTACGAAGCCTGATTCTGCTGTACCTCAGACCATATGATAGCCTGCGCAACAATCACATCCTGCCCATTAATGCGTCCAGGGGAGTACTCCCGGGCCCTGGACATCCCCTGTGTGCCAAAAGCGGAAGTAGGCTGAAGATAAATTAGCATTGCTGTTAGTCGTGGGTTCTGCAGATGGGTAGAAATTGATAACTTAGGATGCAAGTTCGTCCCGCTCTTTCTGCAGTTTTCATCGAGGGGATATTCTGCCGAATAATTGTGCCCATATACATAGATAGTTCCGAATCGGAATGAGTTAATAATCGGTACAGCAGGCGTTGCGCTCGGGCCGACAATGATCGACCACGAAAAGCAGGAAGTATTACTTTGTCAGTAATACGATATCCTCTCAGAAAAGCGAGGTTTCCTTTCTGGCATATTAGCAACCCGGCGCGAACATCGTTTTCATAGATAATATATACTTCTCTCTCAGAAATATGGTCACACAACTCTTCGTCATCAACTGCTACCAAATTGCTTGCAGACAGTTCGCGAACTGTCTGCCATGTATGCTTATAGGCATCACCCAGGGCCTGACAACACCAGTCAAAATCTTCGTATGTCGCCACTTGCAAAGTAAGAGATTTATCATTGAATTCAGGGGGTTCAGAAAAAGACGTGGCATATATATACTGGTCGGGAATACCCTGCGGGAAGGACTGGCCTGGCACAAGAATGCGGACATACTGAGCTCTGAGTTGTGACCATTCCTTACTAATGAGTTCTAATGCAGTATGATTTAGGTCAGAATCCATACCTACAATATCAATAAAAGGTTTGTTAATATTTCCGCCCTGATAACGGGGGCCAGTAAGAAATTGCTTTCCATCAATTTTGAGTTTTCGTTGTAAAAAATATTCCTGACATAATCCAGTTTCTCTCCAAGGAAATCGCGCCGAGAAACTTCTGTCTGTACACCTCGATTCCTGCTCTGACAACCATTGTTTTAACCATGAACGTAGAGTAACTTCAGGCACAGGTAGCCTGGCATATTGAGATAGCATGTAAGATAGCATAAAAAATATTTTGCCCTTGGATGTAAAAATGTTTTTTTAAACAAATCAGAATAGTTCTACTCTCGTTTTATTACCAATTATAGCTGGCACGTCAGCTCCTTGCTCAATGCGGACCTTTAGCTCGATAGCTTGTCCGCTCCGCGCCAGAAGCGAACAGTGTTATGAGTGGCCAGTGATAAAATGTCAGCCCGTTGACCTTGCCTTACAGCACCTCAACCACTTCAAATTCTTCTGCGATCAACTCCATATCTTCAGAAAAATGACCTTCAGAGCTGAAAAATCTCTGATGCTCTTTCTTCCAGTATTCAAGGCTTAAATCGCCTTCACCTTCTTTGCGGGCGAACGCTTCAGTGACATCACAAAAACGAACCAGCTGCATCGAAATCAGTCTGATCACGCAGACTGGAACATTCTGACCATCAAGAATAATGTTATAACTCCCGATTCTCGGGGCGGATTCTTCCTGCTGGTAAGAGGCAAAAGATCCGCAAGAGGCCGTTTTGATCCCTTTTTTGATCAGGTCAGCAAGCTCGTTAGCCAGTTCCGGACTGTCACCCATTTGCCAGGCATCTGCGCCGGGATATTTCTTTTTTATTTCCTCAACCTCAACCATGAAAATTCCTTCGTTATCGTCAATGAAAAGAAAAGCTATCCCTTTTTTAACATGAGCGGTCCCAACATAATAGGCGATATCATTCTTTAGATAGTGTGGTCCGTTCTTCGCTCAAAACTGACCTTGATCGATAACTTCGGCTGGCTGGACAATGCGTCGATTCCATTCTCGATGAGCCGAATCGGCGCCATTGTCTCCCTGGGTATTGCGTTGTACTTGATTTACTCCAGCAGCAGGGCAAAAGCCGCAACGGTGGAAATCCCCCGTCGGCCAGTACCGCGGGGGGAGTTGACGATTATTCCCAGCGTTTCAGCAGCAGGCTGGCGTTAACGCCGCCAAAGCCAAAACCGTTCGACAGCGCGTAACGCATCTTCTGCGGGCGGGCCTGCAGCGCCACCAGGTTCATGCCTGCCGCGTCTTCATCGGGGTGATGCAGGTTCAGCGTCGGCGGCACCATCTGGTCACGCAGCGCCTGAATGGTGAAGATGGCCTCGATCCCGCCGGCCGCGCCTAACAGATGGCCGGTGGCGGATTTCGTCGAGGTAATGGCGACCGGATGGGCGCCAAACAGCGTTTTAATCGCCGCCAGCTCGCCTTTATCACCGACCTGCGTCGAGGTGGCGTGGGCATTGATATGGTCAATCTCGTCGACGGTCACCCCGGCCTGGCGAATTGCGGTCTCCATGGCCCGACGTGCGCCGTTCCCGTCTTCCGGGCCCGCGGTCAGGTGATAAGCATCTGCGCTGGTGCCGTAGCCGACCAGCTCGGCCAGCGGCGTGGCGCCGCGCGCCAGCGCGTGCTCCAGCGACTCGATCACGATAAGCCCGGCGCCTTCTCCCATCACAAAACCATCGCGGTCACGGTCAAAGGGGCGGGAAGCGCTTTCCGGCTGGTCGCTGTAGGCGCTGGACAGCGCCCTTGCCGCGGCAAACCCGGCCAGGCTGACGCGATGAATTGCCGCTTCCGCGCCGCCGCAGAGGGCAATATCCGCCTCGCCGCTGCGGATCATCCGCGCTGCATCGCCGATGGCCTGGGCACCCGCTGCGCAGGCGGTGACCGGCGCGCCGATGGGGCCCCGGAAGCCGTGGGCGATAGACACATGCCCGGCGGCCAGGTTGGCCAGAAAAGAGGGGATAGTGAACGGCGAGAGACGACGCGGCCCGCGTTCATCGGTGGTATGTACCGCATTGGCGATCTCGCTGAACCCGCCGATCCCGGTGGCGATCACCGTGGCGGTGCGTTCCTGTTCGGCCTCGGATACTGGCGACCAACCGGCCTGGGCCAGCGCTTCGCGCGCGGCGACCAGCGCAAACTCGATAAAGCGATCCATCTTTTTGCGCTCTTTCGCCGGGATGGTCGCCAGCGGGTCGAAGCCGTGCAGCGGATCGCTGTCAATGGACGGCACCTGGCCGGCCACTTTGCAGGGAATATCCGCGACCAGCTGCTCGCTGAGCCTGGTGACCCCTGACTTTCCTGCCAGCAGCGACTGCCAGACGTGCTGTACGCCGCAGCCCAGCGGGCTGACAATCCCCATCCCGGTGACGACAATGCGTTTAACGGAAACGCCCATAGTTAACTCTCCTGTAGTATCAGTGTGCCGGCGGCTTTTTCATCAAGGGAACCAGCAGCGCGGCAAGTAAAAAACCCATCATGATGAGGTAGAAAGCATCGGAAAATGCCTGGGTTCGCGCCTCCCGTAGCGCCAGCGCGGAAAGATTTTTCAGCGCCGCCGTCTGCGCGGCATCCGGCGAGATCCCCTGGACGGTGAAGTTTGCCGCGCTGCGCTGAACAAAATCGCTCATTGCCAGGTTGGCGTTATTCAGATGGTCCGCCAGGCGGCTATAGTGCAGATTGGTTCTGTCGTTAAGCACCGTGCCGCACAGGGCGATGCCGATGGCGCCCCCGAGGTTGCGCATCAGATTAAACAGCCCGGAGGCCAGCTTCAGGCGCGCGGGCGGCAGGCTGCCCAGCGTCAGGATCACCGTTGGCGCGACGGCAAACTGCTGCGCCAGTCCGCGAAAGGCCTGCGGGAGCAGCAACTGGTCCGCCCCCCAGTCCTGAGTGATCGGAACAAAGCTGTACATTGACACCGCAAAGCCGATCAGCCCGGCCATCAGCAGCCAGCGCAGATCGACGCGGTTGGCGAGCCACGAATAAAACGGAATAGACATGACCTGGAACAGACCGGTGGAAAATACCGCCAGGCCGATCTCCAGCGCACTGAAACCGCGCACACTCCCCAGATACAGCGGGGTTAAATAGATGGTGGCGAAGATGCCGACGCCGGCCATAAACGAGAAATAGCAGCCGAGGCTGAAGGTTCGATCCTGCAGGGCGCGGAGATCCATCACCGGCTGCGGATGGCGCAGGGTGCGGATAACAAAGGCCACGCCGCAGAGCAGGGCGACCCAGGCGGTGGTCGTCAGGGTCGCGTCATCAAACCAGCCCCAGCGCGGACCTTCTTCGAGGGTATATTCCAGGCAGCCGAGGGACAAGGCCAGCAGCAGAATACTGAGATAGTCGGCGCCGCGCAGCAGAGTAGGGTCGGCGCTGTCTACTTTTACCAGCAGCGGCACTGCCACCGCGATGTAAATCCCCGGAACAACGTTGATAAAGAACAGCCAGTGCCAGTTGTAGTTTTCGGTGATCCAGCCGCCCACCGTTGGACCCAGCGTAGGGGCGAGGGAGGCCAGGCCGCCGATCGTCGCCGCGGCGATGACCCGCTGTTTGCCCTGAAAAAAGGCGAAAGCGGTGGTGAACACCAGGGGGATCATCGACCCGCCCGCCAGTCCCTGCAGGGCGCGGAAGGCGATCATACTCTGGATGTTCCACGCCCAGCCGCACAGCAGGCTCATCAGCGTGAAGCCCGCCGCGGAAGCGGCAAACAGCCAGCGGGTCGACATGACCCGGGCCAGCCAGCCGGAAAGCGGGATAATAATGATCTCGGCGATCAGGTAGCTGGTTTGTACCCAGACGGTTTCATCGTCGCCCGCCGACAGGCCGCCGCCAATATCCCGCAGCGAGGCGGAGACGATCTGGATGTCGATAAGGGCAATAAACATCCCCACGCACATGCTGGCGAAGGCGAAGATCTTCTTCGCCGTCGGCATCGACAGACCCTGCGGGGCGGACAGCGCCTGAACGGTGCTCATCGAGGGCTCTTTTCGTTCACGGTGACGATCACCGACAGTCCCGGGCGCAGGACGTCAAGCTTTGCCCCGTCACCTTCCAGCGCAATGCGGACCGGCACCCGCTGCACGATTTTAGTGAAATTCCCGGTCGCGTTCTCCGCCGGCAGAATGCTGAAGCGTGAGCCGGTCGCCGGCGCCAGGCTGGCGACATGCCCCTTAAAGGTATGGTTCGGCAGCACATCGGCGACGATGGTCGCCGGCTGGCCGGCACGCATATGCGCCAGCTGGTTTTCCTTGAAGTTAGCGTCAATCCACAGGCCGTGCGCGGGTACCAGGGAGAGCAGCTGCGTACCGCTGCTGACGAAGGAGCCGGACCACGCGCGGCGGTTGCCAATCACCCCATCGAACGGCGCGCGAATGTCGGTATAGCTGAGGTTCAGCCTGGCCATCTCGAGGTTAGCCTGGGCCTGCGCCAGGGCAGCCAGGATTTGCTGGTGGCGAGCATCCAGCACCGCCAGCTGACGTTCGGCCACGGTTTTATCCGCTTTGGCCTTCTCCTGCTCGGCGTGCGCCCGGCGATAATCGGCGGAGGCGTTATCGCGGATCTGTGCGGAAATCGCGCTCGACGCGGCCAGGGCGTTATAGCGTCGGTTGTCGTTAGCCAGTTTTTCGGTTGCCGCCGTGGCGGCCAGTAACGAGGCCGCAGAGCCGGCAATGGTCGCCTGCTGAAGCTGGCGGGTAGCCTGGATATCGGCCAGCGCGGCCTGCTGCGCCGCCACTTCTCCGGCGGCTTTCGCGAGGGCGGCGCGATAATCGCGGTCGTCAATGCGGATCAACAGGTCACCTTTTTTCACCGCCATATTGTCCTGCACCGCCAGCTGCTGGATATAGCCGGAGACTTTGCTGGAGATGGCGCTAATGTCGCCGCCGACATAGGCATCATCGGTGGTCTGCATAAAGCGCCCGGTATGCCACCAGTAAGCGCCGTAGCTCGCTGCCGCCAGTGCGGCAGCCCCCAGGGCCGCCAGGACAAGAATATTTTTCTTACTGGTCGGATTCATTGCTGGCATCTCTGTAAGGTTCAGGCTGGAATTTTTGCCCGCTATCGCCTTCGCGTTTGCGCAGCAGATATTCATGACGATATTTCATCAGCGGCGAGGCGGCGGGGCCCGGCACCATGGCGTATTTACCCGGGATAATCTCTTCCCCGGTCGCTTTATCCACCATGACTGGCTCCACGTGGCGCTGGGTTGCCATTTCCACCAGCTGCATCTGACGCCCTTCGGGGGCGAAGTGGCGATTACCCCATTCCGCCAGCGCCAGCAGCACCATGCGGAAATCGCGGCCGCGCGGCGTGAGGTGGTATTCGTAGCGCGGCGGGGTGCTGCTGTAGCACACCTTCTCCAGCAGTCCGTCATCGACCAGTTCCTTCAGGCGGCGAGACAGAATATTGGGCGCGACGTTGCTGCTTTTCTGGAACTCGTCAAAGCGGGTAAAGCCCGCGAAGGCATCGCGCAGGATCATGATGCTCCAGCTGTCGCCGATGCGGCCAAGGCTGCGGGCGATGGGGCAGGGAGCGTGGCAAAGCGGTTCATTTTTCATGGGCTGTCCAGTAACCAGGTGGCTTTTGCCAGCAAATTGACATAGTAACTATCAAAATGCAAGTTACTCTTCATGGTACCCGGAGAAGAAGCCGCTGCCGTTTCGCTACGCCGTTTCACCTTTGAATGCCGAAAACTGGACAGTCGCCGCCGCCTTATATCTGCTTGACCGTAATAAGAGATAAATATCGCTGATGGCAGATGAAACATTTTAATAATGATAAAAATCGATGTGCTGGGTAATGACCTTTATTGGGGGATACGATATAAGGTATGGCGACACTCAAATTAACATTCTCATAACTTATAAAGGTTAAATAAATGAAGCAGGTGGGTATTGTTGGTTGGCGAGGGATGGTGGGCTCAGTATTGTTGCAACGCATGATCGAAGAAAATGATTTCGACGATATTACAGCGCATTTTTTTAGTACCTCCAGTGCGGGTGCCCCGGGCCCGGTTATTAATGGTAAAAGCGACAGGCTGAAAGATGCGAATTCCCTTAGCGCACTCGCCGAAATGGATATCATCATCACCTGTCAGGGCGGGGATTATACCAAAGCCATCTATCCGGCGTTAATTAACCATGGCTGGCAAGGTTACTGGATTGATGCGGCTTCGGCGCTGCGGATGGATGAAAAAGCCTGCATTATTCTCGACCCCGTCAACCGCGAAAATATCGATCGTGCGGTAAAAGCGGGAATTAAACTGTTTGTCGGCGGCAACTGCTCCATTACGCTGAGCCTGATGGGGTTGGCCGGGCTGATAAAAGCGGATCTTATCGAATGGATGAGCGTGATGACCTATCAGTCTGCCTCCGGGGCGGGCGCCAAACAGGTGCGGGAATTAATCGCACAAAGCGCTTATATCAGTCAGCATTTATCCGCTGATGAACTGACATCATCAGGTTCCGTGCTGCCATTGGTAAATAAAGTGAGTGAGTTGATTAACAGCGCGGGCATGCCGGTGGAGAATTTTGGCGTCCCCCTCATGGGCAGCATCATTCCGTGGATCGACAGCGATCTGGGCGATGGAAACAGCCGCGAAGAATGGAAGGGCGAGGCGGAAACTAATAAAATTCTTGGCCTTGCGCCGGGTACCATCCCGGTCAATGGTTTATGCATTCGGGTCGGGGTGATCCGCTGTCACAGCGCGGCGATTACGCTGAAACTTAAACGTGAGGTCAGCGAAGCAGAATTTGCTGAGTTAGTCACCCATTCCCATCCGTGGGTAAACTATGTCCGCAATAATAAGCAAGAGAGTGTCAGTAAATTGACCCCGGCTGCTATTAGTGGTTCGCTGCAGGTAGGTATTGGCCGCTACAAGAAAATGTCGCTAAATAATGACCCAGTCTACTCGGTGTTAACGGTTGGCGATCAGCTATTGTGGGGGGCGGCGGAACCCCTGCGCCGCATGTTAAATATCCTGCTGAGCAAAATATAGTTACGGTCATCCGGGGAAAGCTCTCTCGCGCAGGCGGTTAAGACAAATGTTTAACGAAGCGTTTGCGAACCTCCTTGTAGCCGTTATTTTCATAAAATTGATGCGCTCTGATTTTTTTTCACTACTTGAAAGCTCGATCTGAGCGCATTGTTTATCACGGGCGAGGCGCTCTGCGGCCTGGAGAAGTTGCTGGCCTATCCCTGATCCACGTGACGATTCCTCGATGATCAGCGCGGAAATTAATGCCCATAAACGGTTCTCATGTACCGGTAAAATAAAATTGATAACGATTACGCCACACACGGCGTTTTCTGTTTCCGCCACCAGCGCACTCATCATGCTCTGCGGGGTAGTGATGCGTTGCGCTAAGATCGCCGTCTCCGTCTGATAGCCCAGCTGCAGAAATAGCGTTTGCAGCGAGGGGATATCTTCTGCTTCAGCCGCTCTGATGAACACCATGATCTTCGACTCCAAATAACATGTTACCGGACCGGAAGCGGGCCGGCGGATACCTTATTCCCCGGTCCGCTCCAGTCTATGCCACTCAGTCCATCAGACTGACCTGGGCGGCGACAATCCGCCAGCCGTAGGGGAAGCGTACCCAGGTCTGCTGCTGGCGGCCCAGGCGCGCGCTGCCTTCGCGGGTGAACTCGGTGCTGCACACCGCCATATCCGCGCCAAAGGTGGTAATGGTGGTATGGCGCAGATCGCGGGCCAGACCGGCGGCGGGGCGGGCGGCGCGAAAGGCGCGGATCGCCTCGATGCCATACAGATTTTCGCCGGCTCCCAGCCGTACGGTGCGCGGGTCGTGCCAGAATAGCGCATCCAGTGCCTCGATGTTATTGCTGACCAGCGCCTCTTCATACTGATAAAACGCCGCCGTCACCTCGGCGAGGATCGCCGGGCGGTCTACATTATCCAGATTGATCATGCTGCACTCTCCGCCACTCGGGCATCGGTAATGCCCATCGCTTCCAGCGCCCGCGCGGCGCGAAGACAGGCTTGTTCGTTAAACGGCGCGGCAATCAGCTGCAGGCCAATCGGCTTACCGCTGGCGGTACGCAGGGGCACGGTCACCACCGGCAGACCGAGGAAGGAGATCGGCTGGGTCAGCATGCCCATGCTGGCAGCGGCTGGCCGTTAATCACTATCTCCTCGGCGCCAATCGGCGTAGCGCTGCATGGAGTGGCCGGGGCAATCAGCACGTCGGCCTGACTGAACAGGGATTTGATCGCCTGACGGGCATGACGGCGGAAGCGCTGAGCCTGCAGATACCACGCCGAGGGGATCATCGCCCCGGCCAACAGCCGCTCGCGGGAGTGGGGTTCAAAGCGCTCGGGCGACTGGCGAAGATCCGCCAGATACTGATTGCCGCCTTCGCTGGCGCTGATGATAAAGGCCGCCGAGCGGGCCAGGGCGGCATCCGCGAACTGCAGCTCGCTGTCGGCGCCCAGCGCGTGGGCGACCCGATCCACGGCCGCCCGGGCGTCGTCATCGCACCAGGTGGTGAAATAGCCGCCCAGCCGCGCGCAGCGCAGCCCCTCCAGTCCGCGTTCCAGCAGATTGCCGGTGCGCTCGCTGGCTTTATCAGCCTGAAAGTCATCGGCCGGGTCGCGCCCCTGCAGGGCGTCATACACCGCGGCGAGGTCGGCCACCCGGCGGGCAAAAGGACCAATATGATCCAGACTGGCGACAAACGGATGGCTGCCAGAGCGCGACAGGCGCCCGAAAGTGGGTTTCAGGCCAAAGATCCCGCACAGCGACGCGGGGACACGGATCGAGCCGTTGGTGTCGCTGCCGAGGCTGAAATGAACCAGCCCGGCCGCCACCGCCGCGGCCGAACCGCCGGAAGAACCGCCGGCGATCCGCGACAGATCGTGCGGGTTGCGCGTCGCGCCATAGTAGCTGTTTTCGGTGGTAAAGCCGTAGGCGTAGGCGTCCATATTGAGCATCCCGCTGAGCAGGGCGCCGGCGCTGTGCAGCTGGCGCACCGCCCAGCTGTCGCTGGCTGCCGGCGGCCGGTCGCTCAGCAGTTCGGCGCCGGCGAGGGTGGTATGCCCGGCGACATCAAACAGATTTTTCACTGCGTAAGGAATCCCTGCCAGCGGCGGCAAGGGGCGCTTTTCCCGGCGCAGGGCGTCGATGCTGTCGGCCTCCGCCAGCATGCGCTGGGCGGTGACCTCAGTCCAGGCGTTGATCTGCGGATTCACGCGGGCGATATCGTCCAGCGTCTGGCGGGCGATCTCCCGGGCGCTCAGTTCGCCATCGTGCAGCGCACGCTGGAGATCGGCAATGGTGAAGTGTTGAAGAGTCATGCTTTATACACCCCCGCAATCTCCTCGCGCGGCCCGAGGGGATAGTCCATCAGCGGCTGCGCCATGGCGGCGATGCGGGCAAACTGGCGCTCCAGCTCCTTACGGCGCGGCGCATCCAGCTCCATATCCAACAGGTGAGTCATCTGCGTCAGATACTCGCTCCAGTCTGGCTGTGTGGTCATGGTCTGCTCCTTAGTATCCGGCGGCGGCGCCGTTGCTGCGTGGATCGGTCGCCCCTTCAAGCAGGCCGTTGGGATGACGGACAATGGCGCCGGCGTGGCCCATCGCTTCGCTGAAATCAGCCAGCACTTCTACGTCATGCCCCAGCTCGCGCAGGCGAGCGATACAGGCGGGGGCAAAGCGTCCCTCCAGCTTCAGTGAGTCGGAGGACTGGCCCCAGGTGCGGCCCAGCAGCCAGCGCGGACGGGAGATGCTCTCCTGCAACGGCACCCCCTGCAGGATATAGCGGGTAAACAGCGCCGCCTGCGTTTGCGGCTGACCGTCGCCGCCCATCGAGCCATAGACCATCACCCGGCCATCGTTCAGGCGCGCGGCGGCAGGGTTGAGGGTGTGGAATGGCTGTTTGCCAGGGGCCAGCGCCAGGAGATGCTGCGGATCGAGGCTGAAGGCCGCCCCGCGGTTTTGCCAGACGATCCCGGTGTCCGGGAGTACCACGCCGCTGCCGAACTCGTGATAGATACTCTGAATAAATGACACTGCCAGTCCGCTGTCATCCACGACGCCCATCCAGACGGTATCGCCCGGGCCTTTGCCGCCGCCCCAGGGGGAAGCGCTGGCGTCGTCGATGCTGTCGGCCAGCGGCTGCAGGGCTTCCGGGGTGAGCAACTGCTGTACATCCACATCCAGATGGCGCGGATCGGTGATATGCGCATCGCGCAGGGCAAACGCCCGCTTGGTGGCTTCGACGATACGGTGCACCGTTTGCGCGTCGTCGGCATCGGCCATCTTCAGGCGGTCGGTGATGCCAAGGATCGCCAGCGACACCAGCCCCTGCGTGGGTGGGGCAAGATTCCACAGCGTTCCCTGCTGGTGCTTGTTCGAGTGCGTCGGATGTTACAACACGCACCTTGTTGGTTTTGGCAAGCTTGT
>OODL01000590.1_pt1 | contig 40790 bp, 55 predicted proteins | sample 1671181 | NCBI WGS metagenome assembly OODL01 (sample SAMN06348130, study PRJEB24527) | human gut metagenome | biome: human gut; feature: ankylosing spondylitis patient; material: feces | host: Homo sapiens | place: China | collected 2015-10 | reverse complement strand
AGCTCAGTTGGATAGAGCAACAGCCTTCTAAGCTGTGGGTCTTGGGTTCGAATCCCAACGGAATCACGAAAGAAAAAACCGCCTCTCAAAGTATTGAGAGGCGGTTTTTGTCGTCTTATCGGCTTCTTTCCAACAAATATTTACACATCAAAATTGCTTACTTTTGACACTTTCTGTATATATTTGTCTGCAATTGTTGTTCTAATGTTGTTCAGCTATGGCGACCTTCCGAACCTGTATCTTTTCCCACCAGCGACGCGCAGACGGTACTTACAATATCAAGCTGCGCATAACCCACCACCGAAAAAGCCGCTGGATAAGCACGACGCTCTATGCGCTGCCCGATGATCTGACGCGGGGATTGAAAATCAAGGATGAAAAACTCAGCCGCAAATGCCGCGAACTGGTCGAAGATTGCATCGACCTCTGCAACGACATGGGATACGCCGTCGAGGAAATGGAGATCGACGAACTCGTCGCACGCATCAAATCAGGATTGAAAGGCGGAGAGCGATTCCGGCTCGATTTCATAGCGTATATGAGGCAGGAAGCGGCGCGGATGAATTCCGGTACGGCATCGATTTACATGACAGCCCTCAACGCGCTGAGACGATACATTGGCCGCGATACGCTCGACATCGGCGAAATCACGGCACCGTTCATCAAAGGATTCGTGCAATTCATCGAATCGGAGCCTTCGCAACGAGGCGCCAACCGAAAGCAGAAAGGTGAAACTGCAACCAAAAACAAGGGCAACAGGGCACTGTCTCTGTATATTTCGCGCATCAAAACCATTTATAACCGCGCGAAGGAAGAGTTCAACGATGAAGAACTCGGACAAATGAATATTCAGGGCAACCCTTTCAGAAACTTGCGCCTCGAAACACCCGCGCCGACGGCCAAACGAGCCATCTCCGCGGAGTCGATACAGCAGATAATCGACTTGCCGTCACTCGCCAACGAACGCGCTCGGATGGCGCGGGATTGCTTCCTCCTGTCGTTCGCACTGATGGGGATGAACAGCGCCGATCTGCTGACCTGCCCGCCGGCCAGGAAGGACGAAATCGTGTATTTCCGGCAAAAAACCGCATCCCGCCGCACGGACCGTGCAGAAATGCACGTTCGGATAGAGCCGTGCGTCAGCCCTTTGATCGCTCGCTATTCGGATAAGACGGGGAAACAGCTGCTTCACTTCTACCTCCGCTACAAAGATCGCGTGTCATTCAACAAAGCGATCAACAAAGGCCTGAAAGATGTCGGCGAGGCGATAGGCGTCGATGGCCTGACGTTCTACGCTGCGCGGCACTCCTGGGCAACCATAGCGCGGACTCCCCGAGAGGAGGGCGGAGCCGGACTGGACAAATACGTGATTCATGAAGCGTTGAATCACGTTGACACATCCATGAAAGTCACTGATATTTACCTCGTGAAAAACTGGCGTGTCATATTCGACGCCAACAAAGCCGTAATGAATCTTTTCGATTGGAGCGGAATCGGGAAATAATTCCGGCAACGAGTTATCGGAACACGGCCCATCCTATTTTCGTGCCGACATATTGTTTTTCCCGGATCGGATCATACCCTACTATGACCTCACCGCTCCATCGGCCTCTCGTATAGCGTCCGTAGATGCCCGCCCACTGGTTGTATGGATCGATTCCGAGGGCGAGCCCCATTTCCCAGCGCGGCGGCCGCACCTCGGTATGCAGTTTTGTAACCGTAATCTCACGGACAACGGGCTTTACTACGGCCGAAGCCCGCAACAGCCGGTTTTCTCCTATGGTCGCATCGACAAGGAATGTTCCGGTCGAATCGGCGGAGAAATCCAGCCGGTAATCCCGTTCGAGCAGATAGTCGGCGATGATTGCGGCTGTATCTACACTCATGTATTTCCATACCGTATCGGCCGGTTCGCGCACCGCGACCGGATAAGGTTCCCGAATGGTATCGTACACGGGAACCGGCCACGGCACCCATCGGGTAACGGTGCTGTCGCGCATTTCGACGGAAGCCGCCCCGCGGCGGTAGCCCCAGCCGAAAAACAATCCGGCGAGCAACACAATACAGATTATCTTGCAGATCAATTTCATAAACAAAAAACGGTAATTCCGAATCATTGGAATTACCGCTTCATGACTATATAGTGTTCGATGATCTATTCTAACCCATATCGTTTCATCGTTCTTCGGTCGATTGCAGGCGATTCTTTCAATAGAGAGTACACCTGTGTAAGATCAGCTTCATCCAAATATCCGATGTATTCTGCATTTTCCGCAATGCGGATTTCTTCTATATCTCGGATTGAATAACAGTCCACGTATCTATATTGGCCTTTCAGAAATTCGTATTTTTCAGGATAGATACAATGTTGAAAAGGAGCTATCACGTGGGCGAAATTGATATTCACATTTGTGTTTATCAGAGATACCCCGACATAATTACCTTCGGCATCGACGCCGACGATGACAAAATATTTCGTCCGGCCGATCGCATGTTCTCCCTTCGGCGTTACTCGATCTTTTGGGTAAAATTCCATTCGAAAGATACTTCCGACCTTGATTTGTGCTTTTTTCAGCACTTCGATTTCACCCAGCAACATCAGTCTAGCGCCTTGTCGATTTCCAATGAATCAGCCAGATATGCCAACACCTCTTCGCTTGCGCCACTTTCCCTGGCTATGCTCAGATCATCCATTTTATGGCTGGTCGGATTATGAAAAGCCCTTGTCCACTCCGCACCGTGCGTTTTGGCCATCAACTTATCGAATCTCATTCGGGATACTTCCCCTATGGCTTCGTCAAGACATTCGATATTTGATTTCGAGAGACATTCCATGTCCGGCTGCTCATTGGCCGTGAAGCTCTCGTCCTGATAGTCTATCGCCGCTGCAATACGAGACAATACCCTGTCGTCGCAAAATCGATAAGGCTGACTTTCACCTCTGGCAACACGCAAGATATTGTACATGAGAGACGGGACCGGCCCGAAAGGCAATGCGGAAATCCGGTCGTTGAATAAGGGAAGCGCGTATTTTACGAAATGGTTTTTCTGTGCATAGAAAGCCGTCTTGACGATATGGTATACATCCCTCGTTCCATCCGGCATTTTGTTCAGTATGTACAGCAACACCGCTTTCATACGCTGTATATCCGGTTCTCGCATAACAGTAAAGGTGTTTGGTTTGCTCGGTTGCAAAGATAATGCATTTTTCATAAATGTTGAATTTCATCCTTCGTTTTCTCGCCTCGGCATAGTCCGAACAAGTTCGGCTCTGCGCGCGGCCTAGCGAAAACGCTCAATTTTCGAACGAACTGGCAATTCCAATATTTCAAAGAGCGTATTCTAATTCGGGGCGGTTGTCAAATAATTCTTGACAACTGCCCTCATTCTTCACAGATGCAACACCTGCCTTCGGTTCTTCCCGTCGGCACGGTATGAAATATGGATCCAGCGGCCCCGATTCTCGTCGATGAGCTGGTCGAAGGGGATCGCGCTGGCTGCGATGCGTTCGAACAGCCGCAGATTATCCGCGACGCTGCCGGTGGTGATGTCGGCCGCTTCGCCCTTCATGTGCTGGCTTGCCGCAGCTCCGCCGACGGCTGCGTTGAGCGCCGGCGATCGGTAGCCGCTGTTCACGCCGATCGGCTTGCCCCAAAGTTCGCGCACGGGATCGAGGCATTCGTCCATCAGCGCATTGAGCCGGCGAATGACGTCGTGCGACGGCGCGTTGTCGATGCTGCGCGCTGCGGCCGTATCGGAACGCAGCAATTCGGAAAGGGTGAAATACGTTGCCATACCTATCCTTTCATTCGGTCATACCACATCTTTGCCCGCCAGCCTGCGGCGGCTCCTGCGGCCGCCCCGAATCCTGCGCAGAGCGTCGCCGTGGTGCGGATGCCGCTCGGCAGGAGGTTGAACAGAACGACCAGCGCAATGACGGCGGCCGACATGCAGAGCGCGATTTTGACTTGCTTTTTCATGGCTTTTACAGTATTAAGGTTGAAGCGATTTATACGTTATCGATACTCGGGCAGCAGGTATTGGATGTTCATGGCCGCCGTGTGCATGATCTCCCGCGCATTCTCCTCCGGTACGGACAGCGGGCGGGTGAACTCGCAGAAGATGCTGCCTATCCAGTCGTGGCGGTTGTCGTTGAGCCGTTTGATGATGGCCGCCCGACATCCGTAACTCGAAAGGATGGACTTCGCATATTTGTCGTTCACCTGCTCGTCGATGTCCGTGATGTAGAGGAAGAGGTTCTTCACCAGATCGCTGCTGAACTTCGGCACCTCCGAAATCGGAAGGCCCTGCATGTGCGGTTTCATCGGTTCCACCCCTTTGCGCTTGACCTCGTAATAGACGGACAGCAGGCTTTCGTTGCCGAGCGGATGCGGCTGTACGATATAGACCCGATCGGCATCCAGCTCGTGCAGGACGCTCCACAACTCACCGTACACGATAGACGAATTGTCGGCCCGACGGATGCTTTTCGTCTCTTCGTCCTTTTTGAACTTCTCGATTTTCAGGTCGGTCAGCTTGTTTTTGCTGTACTGGTTATAGGCGAACCACGCAGCGATAATAGTCCCGAGGGCACTGATGATTGCGGGGAGATATTCCATAGCGATTTCAAAGGTTAGGCGTCGTGTACATGCAGTGATTCCACCTCTTCGCGCTGCGCCACCCGCCCGGCTTCGAGCGCGGCGAGGGTTATCTCGTTGCGATTGTACTCGTCGTTCGCCTCCTGGTATCGTGCGAAGTCTCGGGGATAGGTCTCTCGGAACGATGCGCCCGTCTTACTACATTTTGCAGCCCGCTCGTCCGAGGAGGCCATGATCGCACGCAGCGCCAGCTGCCGCGATTGCAAAGCGTCGATTCTCTTTTGCAGTTCTTCCATGTTCATAATAGTTTTCGTTTTACAAGGCGGAAACGGGCCGCACGGCGTACGGGAAATACTTGTAGTTGGTGTTCACACCTCCCGAGTCGCCGTCGTAGACGAACGCGAGGATGGAAGTGCACTCGCACGATGTCCACGGATAATAACCCGATCCGTAGCAGGCCGTCTTCCCGAGGCGCGCTAGCGTGCGGTTCACGGAATCGCTTTCCCGGTCGGCGGACGTTAGCACGCGGTCGTGCATAAGCAGGTAGACTTCATCGACGGACGGCAGCCACCATGCACCCGCTTCAAGTCCTGTCGTTGCACCCTCGACCGTGACGCCGTAGTCGAGAGCGGCTGCTGCGGCCGGATAACAGGGAACACTTCCGCCGTGGATGTCGACGAACCGCAGACCGCCGATCTTTGCGGTGCTTGTCTTGCCGTCACGAAGCAACGCGCCGTAGGCTGCGGGATATTGCAGCAAATGTTCTCCGAACAGATAATCCCGGTAGGTCGGATAGGCGGCGACCAGTTCCGGGTTGGCCTCTTCCGTAAAGGCGCTTTCCCGAATTATGGTGCTGCTTCCGGGTTTGATTCCTGTGGTGTCGCTTCCGTTGGCCGAATAGTGTTGCAGAAATTTTTCGGGATTGCAGCCCGCAAACGACGAATTAATGCCGTTGTTGCGGCGGATATATTCAGTCGCCCCCTCGATCAATACCCCCGTCAACGTTGTTTGATAGTTAACGTCTTCGGGCGTTCGTCGAATCGTGCAACCGCTGACAACGGCAATCGCCGCCCGTGCAGCGTTATATGTGTTCGACCCCATCACGACGAAATTGTCCGCCGCAGTCGCCGCCCATCCTCCATAATCCGTCGAGGAGTAATTGGGCGTCCCGCCTTTGAGCTTCGCATTGATAGCCGATGCGACGTCCGCGAGCGTTGCGCCTGCGGCGTATGTGACTGATATTTCTGCGGCGACAGAGTCGGAACCGAGCTTCAACACGATCGTGCCGCCTGCCGTGAGGTCGAAGCCCGACAAGGCGACCTCGTAGGTGTTCGCCCAGCGGGTTCGATCCGAAGCATTTTCGAGCGAGACGACTAGTACTTTGTCCCCCTGCCGCGCATAGACGACGGCCAGCGGGGTGAGGCTTTCGGGCAGCTGTGCGGCCGAGAGGGTCGCACCCTTGACGAACCGGATCGCACCGGCCGTCTTGTCGTAGACCGCGCAGTCGCCCGCGGCGGCCGCATCCTTGCCCACGACGACGTTCACACCGTCGTAGATGAGTTCGTTGTCGCTCGCGATGAGCGAGACGGCCGAGAGGGTCGACAAACGATTCGTGTCGGAGGCATACGCCGCACGATCCGCATATTTATTTACTTGTGACATGGTATCGAAGTTTTAGAGGTTTTTCCAATCCGACACGGCCGCGTTGCCCGTGGATTTGTAGACGGCGCCCGAGGCGGTGTCGATGTAGAGCTGGCCCGCACGGTCGGGTGCTTTCGCCGGGGCGCCGCTGCCTGTCAGGATCAGGTTGTTCGAACCCCACACGCCCAGCTCCCTGACCTGCAACGCGGGGATCACGGCGTCGCCCGACAGCACAGCCGTGAGCGTCCGTTCGAGGGCCGTGACGCGGGCTTCGAGGCTGCAATCCGACGCGGCGAGGACGTTGAATGCATCGGGAATATCCGATACGGACACAGAGGTACGCATCGCCGAAAAGGTGCCTCCTGACTCTGTAATGGTCAATGCAATGTATTTCCCCGAAGATATATATTCGATTTCGAGTGTTATTTTCAGTGGCAGACCAATACTCCTATTTACATCTACTATCACAGGAATAGATGCACTCCTGTTCGCCGCAGCGGGATCGGTCGACACAACGACGATACAGTTTCGCCTGAGCAACTTCGAGCATAACTTTCTGAATGCGTCTACACCCCCGACGGCCGCACTGATCTCTTCGCTCGTACTGTCGCTATCGATGCCGAGATAACCGGAGGGAAGGGCCGTGTTGTTGAGCAGATCGGCCCACTCCATCGATGATGCCGTATACGGCAGTCTCGATAAGGTAAATGTTTCCGATGTCAACGTAAGACTGGACGGGAGCACGTATGTCTGCGATGCATAATATCCGATGACGGCCTTCGTATCGGCATGCACTCCATATCCTGACGGTACGAGGTATTGTCCTCCGTTATCGGGAATCCTGACAACAGGTACCGTGTGAATCGGATCCGCAACGATCCGATCGTATGCTGCCGCGATTTCAGAGGCAGACATATCGGGCAGATAGCTGTCGTCTATGGGACCGGCTTTGGTCAACAACACCACAGGGGTTGTGTTCCCCAGAAACTCGGCGATCTGGTCGAGCGTGGCGAAGGTGGACATGCTATCCCCGTCCTGAATCTCCAACGCAACCGCACCGTTCAGGGTCTGAGCTTGCTGTAAGTCTTTGATCTTATAATTTGCCATAGTGTCATTCGGTTTTGGGTAGATCGCCCAGACGCAGGAAATCGTGTACGTTGGACGGATGTTGTCTGAGATGATGCCGAGCCGCTGCGGCCGTCAGATTCAGGTGTGTGTAGAGTTTTCCGCGATAGCGGATCACGACGCCGGATTTGAGCATGTAACCGCCGTTTGCGCCTTTCTGCTCCTTCCGCAAATAGGAGGCGATCATCGCGGCCGCATCACGGAACCGGTTGGGACACCGGCCGCTGAAATCGGAAAGCATCGGACGCCCGAACACTTCCCGATAATCCGATTCGATCCGCTTCTTCTCTTCCATGCACAGAGAGGTGTCCGATGCGCACCTCTCCATGTACCAGTCCAACGGTTGCATACCCCTATTCGGCCGGAGTACACAATGCTTCCAGCGCGGCGCGAGAAGCGTCGATACCGCCGGCGTCGAAGAAGATCTGCGGCGTCGGTGCGTTCTGCTCGATCAGGTCGCCGCCCCAACCTCCGTTGTAACCGTCGCCGTACTTGTCGAGCGTCGCGTTCTGCATCGATGCGCCCTGTTCGTAGCCGATCACACAGAACGCCTGGCTGCCGTCCGCACCCTTCGCCTTGTTCTCGTAGACAGCGACCCAGTCCTCGTTCTTGAACGCCTCGATGTTCTGCGAGTTCGCGGGGCTGTCGGCCAGCATACGCAGCGGCAGCGTCTTGTTGATGGCGATGCCGATTTCGGCGTTCTGATCCTCGTAGATCAGCCCGTTGTAGGGCGTTTTGGAGGGAATCGAGAACCGATAGGCCCTCTTGCCGGATTTGAGTGCGATCTTGGTGATCTTCGGTTTGGTGTAGGTCGTCGCCGATTCGTCCAGATCGGACTTCTTGATAAGATAGGCAATCTTCTCGACGCCCACCCCATAGACCGTGTTGCAATCTTGCAGGATATCGCCTGCCAGATCATTGATACATTCTGCCATTGTTTTTTTAATTTATTATAAAAGGGTTAATTCGTGTTTGAAGCAAATATAGGATACGCAGGAAGGGTTCCTCCGAACTTTTCGCTGTTTTTTACCTTTTGCGTCCGGCGTAGCGCGCCGTCTCATCCTGCACCTTGACCCGCCGCTGACCGTTGTTTATATCCCTGACCGTCACGACAGGGTTCGGAAGCCGGCGCATCACGCGCTCGAACATCTGTTCCATCTGACGCATCCCCGAACTCTTCTCCGGAAGATGCCGCGTCGGAATGGCGTTGCCGCCGCTCGACACGTTCATCATCGAGAGCACCGGCCCCCAATCCACGACCGCACGGGCCGTCATCACGGCCTCGCCGTTGGACAGCCGCGCAGGGATGCTGTCGCTCGTACCCGTGCCGGGGCCGGTCACAAGACCGCCGCGGGCATAGTGGTATTTCGCGCCCTCCTCGGCCGCAGTACTATTCAACGATTTCATCTGAGATATAACGCTCGTAATGGTCGCAATAGCAGTAATGGAAGCTGCGATGCCCTCCCAAATATTGCCAGTGGAGAACGCCTTACTCAACGCTGCACCCATTGACGCAATAGCTTGGGCCATACCTAACACTGCAACAACCGGCGCACCCGCACCGGCCTCTTCCGCCAAACCGGCCAGTGCTCCCGCGAGATCGCTGGCTGTTTGGAAACTCATTTGCATGCTCTGCGCCTCTTTTTGGGCGCCTTTATTCATTTCGTCATGCAGGCGAATGAGCATTTCAAGCCGGCGGTTGTCTATTTCGATAGCCGAATCCCCCATTGCTCGGTACGCTGCGGCATACGAATCGAATTCGGCCAACTGTTCCCGAAGAATGGCAACGGTTTCATTCTGCGCGGCCTCATCTCCGCCTGTGGCCTGCGCATTCAGAATCCGATTCCGGTATTCGGACTGTTTCTGATTATATTGGGATATGAACTCGGCCGATACATCCTTGTCCATCTGCGACAGGATTTTTTCGAAATCACCCGTCACGTCAATACCCATCTTACGAATGATTTCCCGTTGCTCGTCAACCCATTTTTGAAGTTCCTGTTTGCTGCGGGCATAATACCCCTCCATCATTCGTTCTGCTTTTTTTACGCCGGATTCATCGGCATACGGGTCGTCGTTCGCCGATTTTGAACTTTTCTCAGATTCTTTTATTCCCGCTCTGTCGAGGATTGATTTTGCATCTGCATTTCGTGCAACAGTCAATTGCGTGAATGCCGATGCTTCCGCTTCGAGGGCTTCGACCTCGGCTAATATTTCCTTCTTCTCGTCTTCGGTATATGCTCTACGAATATGTTTATACTTGATATCTCCACGCATATCTACTCCGTCGAAGACTGTTTCAACTTTACCTTTTTTTATCTTGTCTTCTGCTTTTTGTCGGGCAATCAACGCATCTTTGTACTTTTGAGTTGCCAGTTCGTTCGCAGCATTAGCTTGCGCGCGCAGATCCATTGCTTCGATAAACGCATCCGTATTCTGAATAAACAGATTATCGGCGTCCGCAACCGTTGTTATAGCTACTCCCAACTTATCGAACGCCTCTCGGTTGTTTTTGACAAACTCTGTTTTTGCTTTGAGATCATCTCCCAATTGATTCCATTGCAGCTGCAAGGCCCTGAGTTGGGCAACCTGATCGCCATAACTGCCGGAAGATTCTGCCATTTGCTTATTCACCTCTGCCTGGGCTTCCGCCATTGTCATGGCGGCCTCTCGCCCCTTGAACAGATTCCCGATCCAGCTGACAATATCCTTCCCATATACCGTGAGCAAGGTAATGCCGACGGATATAAGGCTGTTCCAGCTGAACACAGCAGCTCCCAGCTGTTTGAGGATCGGTACTCCCTGCTTACCCTCCTTCATGGCCAATTTATTGGCCGCACGAAGTTTGTTGATCTCGTCGACGAGCATCGGGATATTGTTCGAGATGGCGAGGAAAAACATATTCGCTCCCATTGTGGCCGACGGCAACTCGCGAACGATCTGCGACACCGATACATTCAGCCCGTTGAATGCCGACTGGTAATTACCTACATTCGAACGGAAATTCCCCAGCCGTTGTTCGGCCGCACTGACTTGCGCCTGCATCTTGGATATTCGCTCCGCTATCCCATTGCCTACGGAACCCTCTCGATCGGCGGCCGACAGTGCATTATACTGTGCCGTAAGATCGCGAATGGATTTACGCAGCCCATTTACCGAACCTTCGAGATTCTTCTCCTCTTTGATGTTGTCCTGAATCTCGCGTGAGTATAATCGCATCGCCGATTGGAGCGCCTTTACCTCTTCCCTGTTCGCAACCAACTCTTGCGTTGTTTGGGCTACCTGTTCATTATAGGCCTCCTCGTCGATCGTTCCGGCTTTGCGTGCGGCTTTAAGTCCCTTCAAACCGGACTTCAATTCGGAGATTCGGTCATTGAGCGTATCGATACGTTTAGCCGATTCGGACATTCCCTTGATCAAATCCGAGTATTTTACGCGGATATTGATAATTTTATCAATGTTTTCCATTTTGACAAGTTGTTTTATTTTTCATATCTTTGTTTTTAACCAAATCTCAAATCATCATGACGGGCATCTATGCAATCATCGGAATCGTAATGCTGGTATTCGGCATTCTGCAAATCGTTCTTTTCTTCAAACTCTGGGGAATGACGAACGATGTAGGTCAAATCAAGGGTTTACTATCTAATCTTTCAACTCAAAAAGCCACCGCTGCAATGAGTTCTCATGATTTAGAGCAAACATCGTCCGAACAAAAAACCGAACAAAAAGTTGTCGGGGAATGGCCTGTGGGAACTCTTGTTGTTCATACGGCTACGTGGCAACAGATGCGCATCAAGGAAATCACGCCCGACCATAAATATGTGTGCACACAAGGTAATCTTGTTAGGGGGACATATGCAAAGGGATGTTTGATGTCATATGAAGACTACGTTACTACCATTTTAAGTGAAAACAACTCCAGCGGCTCCATAGTAGGCATTTTGATTGCTCTTATCTGTATTTTAATCATCGCTATTCTATTTTTTACAGTTTAATCAATTTACACTCGCATATACCGTCCTCGCCGGTGGTGACGGAGTAGATGGCGAAATAGCATCCGTAGACATCGAGGTAAACCCGCCGCGTATAGTCGAGATTGCAGATGTCGGCCACGGTCAGTTTGACGTAGACCGTAATCATGCGGAACTTTTTCAGGATCCGCTGGTAGTCTGCATACCGTTTCGCCACGATACCCTCCGACCCGCCGAAATACATCGTGCGGGGGAATAGGCCGTGCCTGTAACGACCTACCGTACCGTTCCCGTCTTCAATCGTCGTATTCACATCGGCAAGAATACGAGCAGAAGGAGCAGAGTAATTTACCTTCTTTTCTCCGTTGACTGTCTGTTCCTCATAGCAAGGCACAAAAGCGAATGGCCTATCAGGGCGATCCGGATTCCAACCTGTTCTATTAGTCGAAGCCGAGAAATCCAACGATACCAATTCATTCTCCCGCTCGATGTTCTCGTTGTCGATGGAGATGATACCCTGCGTGTTCAACATCTCGGCGTCCTCGTCGTTGTCGTAGTCGAGCGTGTTGGTCTGGGCATAATCCCCCATCGTGAACTCCGTCCCCTCCGGCCGCCAGATTTCGCCCCGATCGTTCAGAATCACTTTGCGGCTCCAATCCTGAATCGTTGCGTCGAGATAACTGTCGACGATTCGTTTGTCGGTTTGCGTGTTCGGTGTCCGGTTGTCTCCCGAATCGACGATGCGGTAGTCGTAGTCGATCGTGTCCGTCGAATTATAGAACTGATCGGGCGACATCATGCGGATCGTATTGCTATCCGAACTGTCCGGATAGGCGAAAAGTCCGGCCATTGTCATCAATGCCGACAGGAACTCCGCGTGCGTCATATCCGGCAGGTTCTCGGCTATCGGAAACGGAGAGGGAAACGATATATCGTCGAAGTGGGGCGTTATTACAAATTTAGCAGGTATGGTGTCTTCGCCAGACTCATTTTTTGTTCTAAAATTTTCCAGCGCCCAATAAATTATTTCATATTCTTCTACATTCACCTCGACTTTGTTAAAGATGTTTGATGAGGTGAATACAATACCTGATCCAATACCACCATTATCTTGTGTTTCAAGCAATATCTTAGGTTTTCCGCCAAGCGTTGGTATTCCATAGAGTCTAAGATAGACTGGTTGTGCAGCAATGTACCGACTGCCTTGAAAAACGATAGGATTTCCGTCATAGCTAAGGATAGATACATCAACAACCTTAGTATTTGAGATATAAAAATTCCGATAACGCCCCAAGTCATCCTCAGTTAAAATAGTACGCTTGTCTAATGTTATGTTTTCCTGCCTAAATTGTAGATAATAAAAGCTATCATAATAGCCTTTGGGTTCATAATATCCGGAACTTGCCTCGAACCGATCCGAATACCAACTGTCGGGCCCCGAGTTTTTCGACACGAGCGGAACGATCATCGGATGTTTGTCGCTGGTTTGGCTCAAACGGGTTATATTCTCTATCGTGATGCCGTGATATTTCTGTATGGCATCCAAGATCGCGGATACTTGTACGGACGGATGCGAATAATTGATATTATGTCCTGCCCCGAAATCAATCTGGATAAATCCTGCCAATGCTGTATCGGAGGGCAATGCCCACGGCACCTCTTCGTTCCACTCGACATAATCTGCTCCCGCCACCTCGATGATCTGCTCGCGCAGATCGCGCAGCGAAGCGTCGAACAACGGCTGGAAGTTGTCGATGTTGCCCCACACGAGTGTGATGTTGATCGTGTCGGTTACGTCCGTAACCATCGCATACCCCCGCGTGAAGACCGGAAAGCCGCCAAGGTAGTACGCTGCCGAATGCTTCCCGTATACCGCCGAATCGTCCAAGATGTCGATGCGGTCGATCAGACCGAAGGCCTTGCGGTTGCGGGGCGTCAGCGGCAGATTGATCTCCGCGCTGCGGTTGCTCTGGATCACGTCGAGATCGTTGAAGACCGGCGACTGGAAGATCAGCGACGGCGTATCTTCCAGATCGCACAACTGACCGTTTATGTAGAGCTCCTTCGTCATAGCGTCAAGTGCTTTATCGAAAGTTCTACCACGCAGTCCTGCATGCAGGCATTCGTCCGCGAGATGTCGCCGTCTTCGACATAGGCGTCGATCCACACCTTCCGCCGGGCGTCGTACAGCTGCACCTCCCGTCCGGAGAGAATCGATGCGCACAGGTCGAACAGTTCACGGTCGACCAGTCCGCTATGGAGCGTATGGGTCGTGGTCGCCGTGATCGTGCGGTGGCGTTCGGGTTTCAGTTTCTCGGAGAGCGTTTCGAAGGTCTCGTCTTCGGATACGTCGTCGACGCGCTCGGTCGGGTGCCAGAGAAAGTAACGCATCAATCCCGTTGCATCGCGCCAGCGCACGAACGATCCGCTGTCGCAAGGATTCACCACGACCGTCAGACGCGCGCTCTTCACGGCACCGGTCGTGCCGCCCGTCGAGACGATCAACTGCCGCTCGCCGCCTCCGAATTCGCGGAAGAAGGTCATCGGAAGGGAGAACACGGGATCGACACGCGAATAGACCTCCCGCCGGCCGCTGTCGGCATCGGTGAAAGCGAAGTCCTGCATGGCGCCCGTATAGGAGTTGACGAGGATCTGCTCGCTGTAATCGAACGCCGGAAAGACCACGATCTTCGACGGCTGGGGCCAGCTGATCGGGGTATCGGCCTGCGCATTGTTCGTCATCGCGCGCGCCGACGCCCCTTTGAGCAGATAGAGCGGCGACGAGGCAATCGCCTGCCCGTCTACTTCGAGGCTGATCGTCGTTTGCGCATTCCCGTCCTGTGCGATGATTTCGAACAGATCGTCCATCGGGAATACGGCCGAACCGTTGATGATCGAACGCACCAACGTATAGCCGCCGACTTTGACAACGGCCGCATTGCATGTCGGCGCTTCGCTGACTCCGACCGTATTGTAGTTTCTCGCCAGCGAAATGGCGGGTGTTAATCTATATTTAGGCATAATCACTGATTGTTTCATTCAACATCGTAAACACGCTGCGGCCGAGCTGCTCGGAGAGTTGCCGGTCGATGTCGTCCACGGCCGGCTGCAACAGGTCGAACAGAATCTCCGTACCGCCGCCCTCGCGGTAGAGCACCGTGCCCTTGCTCCATACGTTCGCCGCCACGGCGTAGGCGTCGATCTCCTCGATGCCGTAAAGCCCCTCTTTGGCCTGCGCCCATCGTTCGATCGCAAGGAGAAAGGCATCGAAGGAGGCGTATTGCGCCTGTACATCGCCCGCAGAACGTCCCTCGTCGACGCCGGCGATCCCCTGCCGGCCGACGAACGCCGCTTCGAAACCGTCGTCGTTCTGTTCGACCTGCGTTTGGAGCGATGCCGCCGTCGCGCCCGTGGCCCACTCCGGCATGCCGAGGCTGTTGACCCGCTTTCCGCTGCTGCCCGTCTTCGTTTGCAGATTCGCCACGACCTGCGTGCGCAGCGTATCGAACCGCGCTTCGCACACCTCGATGAATCGCTGCGGATCGAAATAGCGCAGTATCTTGTCGATCCTATCCATTGTTGCAGGTCGAATAGGTCATCGTCGCCTCGCATTCGACTCCGCAGACCAGCTGATCGAATCGGGCGGCGAACGGGGTGATCTTCGTGACCTGCACCTCGACTCCCCGATCCCGCAATGCCTCGAAAAACTCCGCCGAGCGGTCGATCATCTCCTCGACGATCGGCATGACCTGCGTCGCGGTATCGGGTTCCGCTTCGCCGAGGTCGCCGCAGAAGAGGAACTTCGAGGCGCGCTTGTAGACGCCATCGAGATCCGTCGGCGTGATCGTCTCGAAGAATTGCCGCACGACGACCGGATACTCCGTGATCGTTCCCAGGATGTAGTTCGTCTCTTTAAGGCGGGCATAGATATACGAACCGAAGCCGCACGCCCCGGCGGCCTTGTCGATATGGTCGTTCAGCGAGTTTATCTTCACTCCCACGATACGGCGGGCCGGCGGCGTCTGCCCGACGACCCTGTACTCGTATTCCTTGTTGTCGGTCATCTTCTTTTGATTTTAGAGGTTTGTATCCTGCTGAGATTGCGCTGCTCGATCACGTCGTTCGTCGTCGACTCGAAGGCTTCGTAGACGACGCTCCACTCCATGCCGTAGACCGACGCGGGCGATACGGCGCCGTTCATGATCTGCACGTACTTGCGCACCACGGCGGCGATGCCTCGGTCGGGGCGGTCGATCTGCGCCTGCCGCTCCTCGTCGGTCGGTTCGATTTTCAGATCGGCGAATCTCTTCGAGATGGCCGCGAGCGTGTCCATGCAGTGCAGAAAGTAGCGGTACGCACGGATGAACCGCAAATCCGCGACCTTCTCTTTCGGGATGCCGAGCATTTGCGACAACACGTTGACGAAGTAATCGGTGGAGCGGTTCGTCGCGTTCAGCACCGCCAGATCGCGCATCGTCATGTGTTTCGGATCGCGGGCCGCAATACGCCTGTCCGGCAGCCACCGCCGATGCAGTACGCAGCATTCCGGTTCCGCCCGTCTCCTGATCTCTTCTGCAAACCTACGGCTTTCGAGGTTGAACAATGCCGCCCTGCCGATGATGATGTCCCGAACGGTGTCGGTCGATTTGACGATCATAATCCGAATAAGTTTGCGGGTTCGAAAATTGCCGAACAATAGTCCGGCACGGCCCCCAGTTCGACGAGCTTCGGCCGCAGGACGCAGCATTGGCGCACCATATCGTTCCAAACCTCTATGGCACGGATGCGCGGACTCGCTTCGTCCGAATATTCCCCACGCTGCACCTTCTCGCCGGCCGGTGTGCCGACCGTAGTATGCGTGCGCAGCCAGTAGAAATAGACATAGTTCGCAATGGGCGAGGTCTTGACCGCTTCGTTTCTGAGCAGCGCAACGATCTGCGGATTCTCCTCCGCCGTCTCTGCCAGTGCCTCACCCAACAGATTGCGGAGGAATCTCGGCTCGTAAATGGCGATGTAGGAGTTCGCCGAATCGATGAGTGCCTGAGCGAGCGCCGTCGGCTTGTCGTCCTTCCGATTGGCGATGCCGGAGATGTAGATCGGATCCTTTTCGAAATAGGTATTGTCGATAATCATGGAAAATGTATTTAGCGGGCGCAGGGGCGATCAAACCCCTGCGTCCTGAAATTACTTCACCGTTTCTCGGTGGCGCGGCCCAACTTGATGAGCGTCTTGGCATGTACGGGATGCACCTCATAGGCTTTGCCCTTCTCCAGCGTATTGCCGGGGCCGCCGGTTCCGTAGACCGTCACGCGATCGTTGAAGTCCACATTGGTCTTTTCTTCTTTCGTTGCCATATTCTTGTTCGTTTAACGTGTTTGACTTAGTCTGCCACCTTCGAAGTCTCGGCAGCCGGTTTCTGCAAGGCGGCGATAATGGTCGCGAACGCGCCTTTGACGAACGCCCCCTGATCGACCGATGCGAAGTACGAGTGCAGACGCTCCTCGCAGATGACCGTGAAGAGATTCTTCTGGAAGTCGTCGTCGATCCACCCGAATTCGACGCGAATGCCTTTGTACGGGCGAACGTTCCATTTGCTCGTATCGGCAACGAGGAAATCGCCGGCCTTGACATAGGTAGATTCCACGATCTCCACCCCGCGGATGAGCCGGAACAGCTCGTCCGAGATGTAGTGACCCGTCGAATCCTTCGTCAGGTCGATGGAGGCCCGATCCGAAGGGTTGAGCATCACCACGTCGGGATAGAAGTTCAGGTTCCGCATCTGGAGGATCGCTGCGCGGATCGCATCGGCCTTGTTCGCCATTTCGACCGTCCCGTCGAGCGCGGTGGCCGTATAGGTAGCAGCAGCCGTGAAGATGCCTTTGATATTCACGCCCGTGCCGTCACCGGTGAGCAGCTGTTTCGTGCGTTCCTGAACGAGCGACGTGCGCAGCATGTTGTCGATCTCCGACTGCATATAGTCGAAATCGTCGCGCATCTCGTAAGAGATTTTGGCCGATACGGCCACTTTCTTCGCCGTCGACGTCTCAGGGACATACGACCAGTCCATAGCGGGCTTCAAGTCCCCCTCGGCGATGAATGCAGGAGCGCCGTTGCCGGGCTTGCGATCCACCCATGTGATATTGGGCGAGTTGGTCGAGCCCTTGAACAACCGTTCTACGACGCGCGTGTCTTCGCTCGGCGCGTAATGGATAGTGCGGTCTACTTCGGTGTTGAGCGCTGCAACCGCCGCGGTATTGGCCGCCACGGTGATCGTCGTAGCAGCCGCTTTGATCTCCAGTTCGAGCGCCGTATTGCGTTTCTCCGCGAAAGCGCGTTTCGCCTCGTCGCTCGAAAGGAACGCCTTGATCTGCTCGCGGATCGTGCGGCCCTTGCCGGCGCTGCCGCTCATCGAACGGCGAATCTCGCTCCCCTGCTCCTTGAGAGCCTTCTCGATCTCCGCGATCTTCTCGGCCGACACGCCCAGTTTCCCGAGCGACGATTTTACCGACTCGACGATCTCTTCCTCCGATTTGATCCCCTCGGCCAGCATTTCGAGCTGGTCGTTGATGTGCTTGCCGAGCAATTCCATGCCCTTGCGATCCACATCCGAGAACTCCCCGCTGTCGGGCAGTTCGAATTTCTTGAATTTGAATGCCATGTTTTTCAGTTTTTGATTTGACCTAATTTTTCGAATACCGAACTGCGTGAAGTGAGTGGCGCGGGGGCCGGCTCGGCTTTGAACATCGACAGTATTCTGCTGTATACTTTTTCGTATTCATCGGGCGCGGTCTCCCGTAATGCCTTGACATATCGTTCCATGTCGTCCAAGGCTTTCATGTCGCCGATATACTCCGTGTGCTCGTTGGCGCCGAAGGTGACGACCGAAATCTCGTGCAGAATAATCTCCTTCACGATCAGGCAGTCGAGATCGGGATCGTAATCGCATTTGTCCCATACATACCGATAGCCGATCGAGAACTGGTTGAGCACCCCTTCGTGCATCTGCACCCATGCGCGGCGAGCGTCCGGCACGGCATCGAAATCCGAGAGCTGCACCGTGGCGTATCCGCCGTCGTCCTTCTCCTCGATCGACAGGATACGGCCGATCGGGTTCTTCGTCTCGTGCTGCCACAGGAATTGTATCTTCCGGTTCGTCGCAGACGCCGGCCCGCGCTCCTGAATACTCTTGCTGATGCAACCCTTCATCAGCATGTCGCCGTCCGAATCGACCGTTCCGAACGAACAGAACTTCACGAGAATGATGTGTTTCTCCTCGTCCACGACATCGGCCTTCAATATCGGCACTTGCTTGAAAGCCCCGCCGCGGCTCATGACTTTTTTATACAGTAGTTTGTCCATTATTCCAGAATGTTTGCAATGATGTTTTTCCCCTGTTGCTCGGTAATGAGACCGGAGGCGATCGCGTTGCTGGCAGCCGTCACGGCCGCCGTCAGCGAGTCGGCATACAGCCGCTTCGCTTCCTGGAAGATCGACAGGTGATCGAAATAGGGAACGATGCGGAATCCATCGAACCCGTGCGCCGCGTTCAATACCTCCGATATTCGCTCTGCATCCGGTTTGATCGCATCGTTGTACAATTTGACCTCGGCCGCCGTAAGATTCGCATAGGTCGTACCTTCGGTGTCGATCAGTACATACGGCACTTGATAGGCATCGGCGATCTCCTTCTTGGCATTGCGCTGCACCTCCGTGAGATTCATGTCCTTCATGTTGGCCGAAATCTGCACGAAAGCAGCCTTCAATCCGGTCACGATGTACTTATATTGGCCCTTCATCACGCCGTATCGCCGCAGGGCCGCTTGTGCCTGCTCCCGATCCTCCTTGTTCTCCGGCAACACGGATGTCCGGAAATCCTCGCTATTCAACGAGATGATACCCAATGCCCCTCTGTTGATGATGAGTTCGTTCTGCGCCTCGAATGACGACACGAAAGGATTGACGGCGTTCTGCAAGGCTGACAGACGCGACTGCGATGCTCCGAAGATATTCGGATTATAGGCCGAATCCCGCACGACGAACATTTGATCCCGATCGACACGAATTTGATAATCGTTGATCGAAACCATATAATAATCGATCTGCGGATCGGGCCGGAAACCGGTGAATTCGGAGGTCGTCACCTCCTGAACAAGCGGATTCGGAATCACGTAGAGTTCGTAGGCCGTGGGCACACCGACCGGCTCCCAGCGAAGAATATAGGCTTTTCCGTAAATATCCTTGAAGGCTTCGATCATCGCCGTGAAATCTTCGATCGTTTGAAAGTCATTCGGATGCTTCCACCTGTTCAGTTCCTCCGTGCGACCTGCGACCTGGCGAGCGTCGTCCGACGGATCGACAGCCCACCAGCGGGCGTTGCGAATTGCCGCGGATTTCTTGGTCACGACCGAAAACAACGCGCTGCACCGAGCGTAAGCGATAGTCTGTCCGGCAACGGTGTCGCAGTCGATCGTACTACCGCTGCCCAATCCCATTGCCGAGAGAAAATCGCGCACAGAGACGAACCGCTGTTCCTCCGCTGTCGGAGTTCCGCACTCCGATTTCGTCGTCAAGTCCTGACTCTTACTTCGCCACTTCAAGCTGAATCTCATTGCACATAGCCTTTGAAGCAAATGTAAGGGCGATAAAAGAGGGTTCTCCGAACTTTTCGCTGTTTTTTCATTTTCGGCGGTTGCAGACCCAATAGAGATACTCCATTACAGCGTATCGGGCCGCATCCCACAAGTGATTGAATTTGTCGATCGGCTGGTTGATCGTAATGCCGTTCACCGAATCCCACACATAGGAATTGGCCTCGGTTTGGAAATTACGGCTGCGGACGATATGGAGGCGGAACGATTTGACCATGTGAATTCCGTCCGTTACGGAACCGGCATATTTCTTCGCCTTCACCACGCTGAGCCCGCGCAGCAGCAGGCCGTCGACCATCGATTCGGGATTTTTAGCGTATTTGTCCGCCGAGTCGGCGAATATGGGCATCCGCCCGACTGTCCCCTCTATCGCATCATAGAGCAAGGCCGGATCGGAGCAGGGTGCATAAAACTCTTCCTTCATGTATAGATCAAGCCCCCGAAGCCCCAGACGGACGAGCGCCGTAGGATCGTTCGTAAATCCGAAGTCGAGGCCGAACACGACCCTTTCCAGGTCGGACGGAAATTCATCGATCCAGTCGATATTCGGATAGACAAGGCCCTCTTTCGCCGCACGGATTCCCAATCCATAGACTTTCCATCGCCACTCGTCGGCCGTGCCCGCAGCAATGTTCGCCGGTGTAGGTTCATAGGATTCGATCTCTCGTATGACCCCAGGCGGGCAGAACGGATTGTCTTTGTATGTCGTGTGCGTAAAATAGGTGTGCGGCTGCCCTTCCAGTTCGAAGGCCCAATGTTCGGTATATTTGGGATTCCAGTCGCCGATGACCATCGTCGTGCAGCGCATCGTGATATTTTTGTACTGCTGCTTCGAGATGTCGTCCAGCATCTCGTTGATGTAGATGATGTCGCAATCGTATCCTTCACGGCTATCCATTCTGTCCAATCCGCGGAAATGGATCACGGAGTTGTTGATATAGTAGTCGGGATGTTGATTCTCGCTGCGCATCGCATCGGGATCGTAGACGCCGCGCAGGGTCAGTTTCTTGCGGAAATCGGCAAGGGTGATCTCCTTGCAGGCCTGCAACGTATTTCGATATACGAAGATATTGAGCGGGGATAGTGCGAGCGTACAGATGTCGTACAGAAAATCGAAGGCATCGTAGGTCTTCCCCGAACGGCTCGACCCTTCATTAAAAATCTTCAACACCGCATCCCGTTCCCTGTACTGCATGTACCGATACATGAGGTAACGATACACTTTCCCCCGATAGGTGCGGATGTCAGGCAGACGATGCATCGGCAGGCGGTGTTTTTTCGATCGACAACGCATCCTCCGCGTCTATTTGAATGACGACGGGAGCGACGGCAGGATTTTCTATCTTTCCGGATAGTTTCACCTCCTTCGGCGCTGCGTAACCCAACATGTTCATGATGCTGTCGAGACTCTTCTGCTTGTCGTAGCACTCGATCTTCACGAACTCCTCGACAATCTCATCGCCATTCGAAGCGATCCGTTTGACCTGTTTGGTATTGATCGACTTTATACATGCCTTCTCATCGTCCGTGAGCGACTCGAACTCTTTAAGCGACATCCAGCCGTTACGAATGCGGGTCGCATCCGAAAAGGCGATCTTCTGGTGCTCGCGGATGATCTGCAAGGCCGAGATGCCCGCAGCCTCGGCAAGGTGAGTTTTCAGATATTCGATCCTCGCTGCAACCTCGCTGTTTTGTAATAGCAGATAGGCATTATTCCATACCGTGTTATCGCTCATGTTCGAACATCTGTAAGCATAGCGATATGCCTCGGACGCATTACCGCATTCGAGGTACTTATTGCAAAACTTTTCCTGTTTGATCGTGAGTTTGCCCATATATGCAAAGATCGCCTATCGGGGAGACGATTCTTTCAACTTTTCGCTCTTTTTCATTGCCCGATATAGCGGTATTGTAGGTGTGCATGTAAATCATGCCACTCTTCGATCAGTCGGGGATGCCGTTCGACAAATGCCTCCCACTCGATGCGGCGCAGATAGATCCGCCCGTTGCGGACGACTGCGCCGAGTGTCCGATCCACTCGAATCGATTTCCATATCCATCGTGTCGAAATGCCGTACTCATCGGCTGCGGCCTGAATTGAGATAAAATGGTTCATTACAAATCCCGAATTAATTACTACCTTTGTTCTTGGGTGAGGGGTGATCTTTCGGGATCGCCTCTTTTTATATCAAACAGTTCACCTGTTCTACTTTCCGGAATATTACATCCGTCCCATCCTCTCGTTCGTACCAACGACAGCTGCCTGTCATCTCGTTGTAAGAGCAATTGCCAAAACGCGCACAATCCCGACATGCACATCCCTCTTTATTCGGATCATACCCTACAACCTCTACATTCTCGCCTTCATACACGAACCGCTCGCCGACCGGACGGGAGTAACGTTTTTCATCTCTGGGTTTCATGGCTTCCCTACCTTTCGAGTTTCACCTCCTCGTCCATTCCGACGATACCCCGCCGGCGCAGACGCTTGATGAAGTTCTTTATGTTCAATGCCTGCTCATAGTAACAGTCCTTTTCGACCTTGACACGCGATTTGCGGTCGCTCTCGATCTTCATGTTCTCAGGATTCAGCCACGAATCGGCCGACACCTCCACTGCTGCTCTCGACGCTGTCCGCGTAACCGTATTGAATTTATAGAGGGTATGACCGGGCACCCGAACCAGGTGCCCGATCAGTTTGTATTCGTTCTGCTTTCGTTCGACGGCCTCGATCTGCGCTTTGGCGATCTTATCGTTCGTCACGCCGTCATATGGGGTCAAGATGTCCATCGTTCTATTCGTTTTCGTAGATCGGCCGCCAGCCCAAAACATGCAGATTCTCGAACGTTCTGTCGAGGTCTACGCTCCAGCCAGTCGGGAATTCGTTGACCGCATACCATGCACCCGTTACGAGCGTTGCGCCATTGGGTAACACAACCTTTGCAATGACACGCATCTCATCCGTCGGCGGCTTGTTGGGATCATTCCAGCGGGCCAACCGTTTTTGAGGACACGTTTTCATATGAATTCAAATTGTAGTTGTTTATTGCGATAACCTACACCCATACAAGCCAAGCCGATTTCGTTATTCGAGAATGTCGTTATCGGGTTTACGGTGCAAGGAAGCGACTGAAATCTACACCAGTCACCGTCGCAATGTTCACAATTAAAGCAAAGTTCCTCGGGAGTACTCCACCAGGCAATGCTTTCAAAACGACCGTGATCTCGGCTCATTCCCTACACGACGCTCTTCCGATCTCTCGGCTCAACTGTTTCCATGTTTCCCAGCGCAAACGGCGCATTTTATCGGACATATCTCCTTTATGCTCACCGAATAATTCACTCCATCTGATTCCCAATGTTACCGTTTTCATAATTTCTCGTATTCATTTATTGTTTCGAAAATCCGCAGCGCCACCTGCGGGACTATGGCATTGCCGTAGGCTTTGATCGACTCGCGGCGCCATGCCGGAAAGGTAATTCCGTCCAGTCCGGCGGAAAGCCCATCATCTGGGCCACATATCGGGGATTCAGTCGGGAACCCTTCCCAGTTCGGGACGGATGCGAAATCATGACGTCGTGGACGGCTCCGCTCTTCCGCTTCGCATGACTGAGAGGAAACGAATTGTTTTTCGCATCGCAGGCCGTCGGCATCGACAACAGCCCCATCCGCGCTGCAAGCGCGAGCGTCGGCCGCTCGGATGCACCCTTCGACAAGCTCCTGTTCACACGCCCGCTCCCGCAATCCGACGCGACCGGTGTCGGCAGTAGAGCCGGCGGCAATGGCTCCGAACCGCTCTTGCCATGAACTTTCAGCCCTTGCTTCACCACGGTGGGCAACAAACCATGTTCTGTATCGCAGATGGGGAGCACCGACGCCCGCAGCTGGTATAAGGTACGCTTGCACCTCATATCCTGCCGCCTCCAAATCAGCACACACCTGCTCGAAAACCATTCCCTGCGACCAATTAACGATTCCGAGAACGTTCTCGCCCACGACCCAGCGCGGTCGAACAGTCCGAACAACTCCGAGCTTTGCGGGCCAGAGGTAGCGGTCGTCGGCCGTACCCTTGCGTTTGCCCGCGAGGCTGAACGGCTGGCACGGGAAACCGCCGGTGAGCACGTCGATGCGGTCGCGCCAAACGGTAAAGTCTGTTGTTCGTATGTCTTCATATTGTTCCGATTCGGGAAAATGATACTTCAATACGCGCCGGCAGAACGGGTCGATCTCGCAGTTGAAGACGTTCGTCCAGCCGGCCCACGCGGCCGCCAGGTCGAAGCCGCCGATGCCGCTGAATAGAGAACCGTGCGTCATTAGTACTCCACCGCTGCTCTGCGATCGATGAAGAAATGAATACCCGGTGCGCATTCGTTCCACCTGTTATCGTCGAAATCCGGAACTTCGACTGTGGCACCGACGGTGTAGACGAAGTTTTGGTCATGGTCGGAACGAACGGCATCCTCAGTTGCCTTGGTGCCGTCCATGTTCTGAATCTCCATGACGTATGCTCTGTCACATCGACATTTGTCCCTTGTTGCCGAACTGCGCCGTGCATCTTCCGGAATTCGTAATTTTACGATATGCCCAGAGGCTTTTTTCCAACCGATGAAACTACCCTCGGTCGGGCATGATAGATAACATCCTTTGGCACCGCACAGGTCGGCACTGCACAGGTTGACACCGCGCAGGTCGGCACTGCGCAGGTCGGCACTGCACAGGTCGGCACTGCGCAGGTCGGCATCGCGCAGGTCGGCACTGCGCAGGTCGGCATCGCACAGGTCGGCACCGCACAGGTCGGCATCGCACAGGTCGGCATCGCGCAGGTTGACACCGCGCAGGTTGGCACCGCGCAGGTTGGCACCGCGCCTAATAGCTTCCAAAACCGTTTCGGTGATTGTGTTTCCCTCTTTCGTGTATTCAAATACGACCGAGCCAGTCCAACGGTTGCGGATTTCGATTTTAATCTGTTTCGTTGATTCCATTGTGGTAAATTTGTTTATCAAGATTCATGTATTGATTTGCGGCAGCAATAGCATCTTCGAGCGTGCGAACTACAACATACTTGTTCCCCGCAGCCTCAAAGGATTCTTGCCATCTTCTCTGTACGGCACTCTGACGACTGCCCTTTGCCTGTGTCTTGAACTCCAAACCGAGCGATCCGTATTTGCCCCTCGGCACAAGCAGAAGCAAATCCGCAGCACCGGCCGTCATGCCTTCGGCCTTCATGATTGCGGCTTCGGTCTTACTCCGGAGTCCGCCGTTCGGTACACTCGTCAGACATAGTGCATAGGACGGATATTGCAGGCGGAACCACCTCACAAAAGCTTTCTGTATTCCAGATTCGATGTGTCTCATAATTAGAATGGGCTTTCATCAGATGTTTCGAATTCTGCCTCTACGAATGTTTCATGTTCGCCTTTATGGATCAGCCAGTTGCTATTGTCTAATTTCCTGACATCATTCTTCGGAATTTCGTATCGCCCGTTGTCAAAGTTGTATTGCAATTGAATCCCTTCCCTGTTTACCTGCCCAAAGTTCCGGAAACGGACCTTTGTTACCATCAAATAAGTTCGGTATTCCTCGAAGTTGCGATATACCGTGAACCCGTAATCAGCTTTGTTGTAAAAATTCGCTGACCCGCTTATGTCGTACAGTGTCGGAGGCCCGTACGTCCTCGTTTTAGGGCCTAATGCCTCCATCTTTGCCGGATGCGCCACAAGATGGATAAGCAGATCATTTCTGCGGGCAAAGCGACTCAGATCGTCCAAGAATCGCCCTATATACTCACTTCCGTTCTCTGAGGGCTTGCGCCGATGTTCAAGACAATTGAACGGGTCGATAACGAGCTGCTTGATTCCATATCGGCGAACATGATATCGGGCGCAGTCAAGAATCTGTTCAAGAGTTGTTGTCGTGTAGGGGTTCATCCAGAAAAAGTGCTCCGAGATGAAACTGTAGGCTTGGTCAAATTCATCCTCTGTCATCCACCCGCTGCGAAACTGCTTCCCGATCAGTTTGGAAGCGATCTTTGCGTAATGCAATTCGAGTGGGTAGTTCTCCGGCGAGAAGTAGAGCGTCTTCCAGTCCAACTCCACAGCGAGCCGGGCAACAATGAAGTCCAGCATTTCAGACTTCCCGTGCGACGGAATACCTGTCCATATCGCCAGTTTCGATGTCGTGAATCGCACAACGTCGTCAATCTCGGGAATCCTCATCCGTTCACCCGAAGGAAGTCCCTGCGAGAACATTGTGTAGATGTCGTCGTAATGCGACGTAATATTCTCCGCCCCCTCTACCGGCACATCTTCCGCGTTGGCTATGATCCGTCGAATAGCGTTCCCGCCCTCGGCCTTCAACAGATCATTGGCGTCCTTGCGGCCCTCGTAGGTCACGATTCGGCACCGTTCGGCACCCAGGCGGCGGACAAGTTCGTTTCGAAGATGTAGTCCGGGATCGTCGAAATCTGCGGCGATATAGAACGTTTTGACGTGTTTCAAGGCGTCCACGTAGTTATCCAGATACGACAAATCTTTTGCCCCGGCGCCATTCGGCACCGATACGCAGTTCGAAAATCCGCAGTCTACAAACGTCAGGCAGTCGAATTCCCCCTCGCAGATGATCAGCTCCTCGGCCTTCGCCACGCAGTCGAAGTTGTAAAACACCAACTCGGCGTCCTTAACCATCTTGAAGGATTTCTGCGGCCCTCGGTACTTGATGTTCCGCAACTGTCCTCCGACAAAGTACGGAAAACACATCACCTCGACTTCCTTACCGAACTGAGGCATCCACTCCACGTCGGAATAAATCCTCATACGTCGCAGCGTCTCCTGAGAGATCATCCGACCCTCGAAGTATTTCACGACCTTATCCGAAAGTGAGGTGCGGTTCTTCCATTCGGGAACGACGTATCTGTGTTCCGGACGGCTTTTCAACGGCACGTAGCGGACAAATGAGGCGTCGCAATGATTGCAGTGCCCGATCTCCTTGTCGGCATTCCAGCATAAGCACTTGTCATTCTTCTTGCGGCGTGTTGCCGAGCATACAGGGCACGTCATGTAGTTCTCCCCGGAAGGCTTTGTTGGGTTGATCTCGTAAAGAAGCCTTGTTTTGGTATCAGCGATTATCATGATTCACGGTTTTACAGCGGGATCCACCGGCGGAAGTCCACAATATCGGATGCGCATCCGGCATCCGGCTTCTTGTTCTCCGGCTTGAACCATACGGCAATGCACTTCGATTTCCAGTTCTTCACCGACTGGCCGTTACGGTCTACCCAGTTCCGCTCGGTGTAGTAGGCATACGCCCTTTCAGCGGCCTCCCGTGTGTAGCCCTTCTGGTCGAAATATTCAGCTACCTCCTCCAAAGAAGGGGGGACAAATACGTTAGTATTTGGGGGGATAATAATATTATCTTTCTTTTCCTTCTTATTATTTGGTTTGCCAGTGGTTTGTCGGTGGTTTGTCAGTGGTTTGCTACTGGTTTGTCCGCTGGTTTGCGCATCATTGTAAATATCAAAATTACACAACGTTATTATGGTTTGTTGGCCGGTTTGTCTGGTTGTGATCATCCCGTTTTTACGCAAGAAATCTAGAAAGTTGTTGACTTTAGTGCTTCCCCATCCCCACCGTTTTTCAAGGTATCGACGACTTGCCACCACCTCACTCTTGCGGACTTCTATCACTCGCCCATTGAATACCTCCTGAGAGCTCTCAAACCTTGCGCCCTGAATCAAGTCAAGCCAAGCTTCTGCTCTCGAGTATTCGCGAGGTTCTTTCCAGAGGGTGTTCAAAAAGAACTTGCGGTGTAGTTTGATATATCCATGGTCCATGTTCAGGAATGGTCTCTTAAACGTGTTCTATTCTATATGTTCTTGGTCTGAATAACCAGTCATCTGCCGTTGCCTTGTATTCAATACGCCCCGATCGCAAAAGTGATTCTATGGCCTTTTCCGCCTCGTAACGCGAATATTCAAGATCCAAGTATCGGAAGTATATCCGCACAGAATAAAGCATAGCACGGGTCTCTACAATTGGCCTCCTTGGCTATTACCACATCGTATATGATGTTGAATATGTGTTCTCTTAAAACCATATCTTTTTGCATTGCATTTCGTGTTCTATTGAATCGAGAAACGCCTGTTCGTTAGGTGCAGGGAGATAGATGTCTGCCTCTGACGCACTCCAGTTTCGGAACCGTTCGACGGCCGTTGACATCTCCTCGGTATTCAAGTCCCGACTGGAGCGTAGCACCTCGATCTCTCCGGCATATCTGTCGTGCCGATGCTCTACAAATAGATCAGGGTTTACCAGCCTTTTGAAATACTCCTGCTTCACGAACTCCAACGTGTTGCCAGTCTCCATAGCGAACATTCCCAGTAACAGATGCAGATAGGCGTTCTGGGCCGTTGTCCGCTTGGGCCGGGGAATAGACAGATCAACTATGACGTGACGCTTATAGAGCATATTCACGCGACGTTTGAACTTCTCGCGGTCGTATGTCTTCGATAGGTCGTAAACCATTGATCGGGCACTTAGAAGGGAAGATCATCCGTATTATCCGCTACGGGCAAATCGGAGACTTGTTCCGGCGTAGGTTCCACAGGACGGAAGATAACCGACTTGCCTCGGCCGATATACGTGCGCGCGTCTTTCCGTTCGCGTTCCTCTTTGCTCTGACGGATGAATACGCAGTGCGTATTCTCGTACTGATCCGGCTGGCGAAGCTCCGAAACGCATATCGAAATGTACTTCTTGCCGTTTTCAGCGACAAAAATTTTGTCTCTGGGAATATCGCTCACGCAGAGCGATACATTGATTAAATCTGCCATTGCTATCGTTTTTTGAAGGTTACTTTAAGCGTCGTCTTGCTGCTTCGTGCAGGAGGATAGAAGATTTCGCCCGTGGCGGGATCCGTCAGGCCGGAGGCCGGCAGCGCCCGCAATATCTTCTCCTTCTCCTTGATGTCGGCCATGACCGCATCGCGCATTTTGTACAAGTCGTCCAAAGCCTGGCAATTACAGCCCGAGTAGTCGTACTTGACGCCAGCCTCCACCTCTTCGATCGTACAGTCCGAGGATGTTTTCCCGTGTCCGTATTTAGCCAGTTCGCGCAACGTAATGTCGCGCACCTCTTCGGACTTCTTGAACAGCTCGATCGCCTTCTCCATGCGGGATATATTCTCGTAAGCGACGAGCGGATCGACGTCTCCACGGGTAACGGCGTCGACGGCGAGCTTCGCCAGCTCCGTGGGGCTGCTCGTCTCGCGGATCAATATCGGCTGCGTGTTCATCTTTTCTGCTGTTTACTGTTTTAGATATTCGTTGTAAAATTTGGCGAAGACTACCGCCGTCGTATCGTCCGCATCGTAAGTGCGACGAAGGAAGGCAATGACATCGAATTTCGTCGGGTCTTTGACCGTCGTACTACCCTTGTACGCCCAGCGCATGAACTGATCGCGCAAGATCGGATCGTTCAGCATATCGGCCGTGATCCGTTTCTTCGGTGCCGGCTGCACGGGCGCGGCTGCCGCTATCGGGTCTGGAGTAGCCGGTTGTGCCGGCTTGGTATTCTGTGCAGCCACCTGGAATTTGTTATTCGTGTACTTCCCCTTGAAAACGTCGGCTCCGATTCCCAGCCACGAAGCCACTTTCGTAATGGCGTCCGTCGTGGCGCCCTTGTAGGCATCTCCCAGATCCGGATTGTCATTGCCGCCGTAGCACTCGTAGTAGATGCCGTAATCCGGGATCGTAAATTTCAGCTTCACGACGACCATGCGTTCCTGCTTTTCCACGACATCCGTCTCGATGCGCCAGCGTCCGACACCGAATACTTCGTTTAAGCGTTCCGTGACGTAGATGGACTTGATCGACGAGAGAAACTTTTTCGTCGGGTGCGGCGTGACGGCCTCCGCCGGAAGCGGGAGTGACAGCTGGCGGAGTTGTTCGCTGTTCAGTGTCTGTAATTCCCTGTTCATCTCCATATACTAATCTTTTATGTATGTTACTTCCGGTGCCGTGACTTTGGCCAAATCGAGATTGCGCAGGCAGTCCCGTTTGGCTTTCTCGATCTCCTTGGCCGTCATGCGGCGGTTCTCCTCGTGGCTGGCGATGACCTTGCCCGTGGCACGGCTCTTCACCTCAATGCGTGTTTTCATTTTATAGATTGTTATGTTTTCCGTAGTAGTTGAGTTTGTCGACAATCGCCGGAAACGACATATCTCCGTAGTCGAAATCCATCACGCTGACGATTTCTATATCGTCTCGGCGGATGTCCAGCAGAGGAGCGCCGGATCCATCGACATCTTTACACACCTCGTAGTGGCGAACCGCTTCCACATGATAGAGGTCGAAATCGGTCTCGACTCTCTCGCCGTCGTAGTCGCCCCTGCTTGTCTGACCGACCTGCTCGCGCAGATCATTGAAGATAGATCTTGCAACTGTAAGGGTTATCGATGTCGTATAATCGTGCGACCGCCCCAATTTCGAAGGATAGATGTCGTATATATCGGTCTTCGATAGCGGGATTGAATAGGTCTGGTTCATCTTAGTGCTCATTGAATAGTTTGTCGAAGAGTTTATCGAAGCTATCACGGTGCGCGGCCGCAAACCCGTAGGCGGCCAGGATCGCACACGAGAAAAGAACAAGGATCACAAGCTCGGCCATAGGCTATCGGTTTCGATAGATACGACAAAGGGTGTCGAGCGTGCTCTTGATGCCGTCCGTCGACGTAGAGGCGAAGTTGCCTTCTTTGACACGGACACACCAGCGAGAAACCGTCGCAATGGCGCAACGATAAAACTCGTCGTAAGTGAGTGGCGGGTCGATGTGACCGGTTGAGATAATTTGGATAAGTTCCGCCTTCGTAAGGCGGGAGGTAACAGATACGGTCTTTCGCGCCGTAGGCGTTGAAGCGGACGCAGTACGGGCGTCGGCTGTCAAATTTTTGTCACGTCTTGGCATTATGGAAACAAAAATTTGCTGTATGTATATGACAAAAGAGGCGAGGCTCTTCTGGAAATCTGCCAAGACGTCGACTTCTCCGAAAAGAAATCGTCCAAAAAAGAACCCCGCTTTATCTGCGGTGAATCGTATGTTTGTCTTTGATTCGAAGAATCGCCGACGTCTTGGCACTGCAAGTATAGCGACTTCTTTTGAAACCGCCAAATTTTCACCGATATTTTTTCCTGCCAAGTACATATCAGTCGCTTTTAGTAAAGTTTATGAGGTTCGGAGAGACGTTTGCGCTCTCGATAGAGGAACAGATCGCGTTTGCGACGCTGAGTATGGACTCGTTTATACCACATGCACCAGAAATAACCGGCCACTCTCTTCCAGAGAGGCGCGGGCTTCAATTCGAATGAATCCATGACTATCGGTTTTTGTAGAGTTTTTCCAGTGATGACAACTGATCCTTAACGCTATGCACCGAGGCAAAACCTCCGGTAATAACGTTGTCGCACCAACGAAAGACGATACTTGCTGCACAGCGGTAGAAATGCGCAGCAGAGAGCGGATTAGATGTAGTTCCGTGAAGAATGCCGATAAGGTCGGCTTTCGTGAGATGACTGTACGGGTAAGGTACAGATGTAGCCCCGCTACTGTTCTTCGCGGGTCGGCTACTTTTAACTTGGTCTCGCATTGTCAGTTAAAAGTTTGTATGTATAGGGCAATAAAAAAGGCGTTGCCCCTATCAGTTTGCGAGACCGACACGACTACCGTAGTAGAAGTGGACAAAGGGCAACGCTTTATTGCAAGCGTTAATTATGTTTTTTGATACGATCATCGTATCGATCTCGCATTGCAAATATACGAATTCATTTTGAATTTGCAAAAAAATTATGGCTTGTTGTATTCCATCAACGCCATATATGCCTCGTGACGTGACGACGATGTTTTCAATTTTCGTGGGTGCTCTCCCTTGCTGCGCGATCCCACGAAGGCGCTGTACAGCCAATACGTGTATCTTCTATTTTTTATCGAATAGCTATGTACCCACCCGCTGACCCATCCTTGGGTTGGACGAACATACATCCCGTTAGGAAGAGGTATGAGAAAATCGTCGCTTCTTAAATTGCATGATACCTCACGAAATCGGGCATAATCCTCTTCGGACAGCTCTGCCCATCTTATCTGATCATCTCCGGATAGCGGAAGATCTTTATATTGGTCATCAATGTTGAACAACGACCGTCCCGGACACTATCAGTTGTTTTATGGTCTATCATCGACAAAATGAGATTGTATAGATGATTATCACCACGGGATTCGTCAGATAATACTGATTGAATATGCTTCTCCGGCTTTCGGAGAAACAACAACAACGCATCATGCAGGAAATCTTCCGCATAGGAATCCATCCCAATAAATGCCGATTTGCGCCGGCAAGCATTAAGCCATCTGGAATAATACTTACTTATGGTTGCTGATAATTGTCTCGATACTTGCGGTGACATCTCTCGGCATTATTTCATTAGGATCGTTTCTGCACACTTTCGACGAGACTCCAATGTCGAGTGCGTATAAATATCCAATGTCGTCGAGACTGTGCTGTGACCCAACATTGTACTTACCGTTTTCACATCGGCCCCGTTGGTAATCAGTGTCGAAGCGTACGTGTGTCGCAATCCGTGAAATTTGATACACCGCGATAAACCTATCTTATTGAGTAATAAATTCCGATAATAGCTGCGATAAGTACGCGGTTCGATGAGTTTATCCGAACCGGAAATCACGTAATAGTCCGAACGACAAGGCGCAGCAAAGGAGATCAGGATATCTGCAAGCCAACTCGGAAAAGGTACGGAACGTTGGCTGTTGATCGTCTTCGGGGACTGGATGACAACCTTGGTTTTGCCAGTTGAATAATCGACAATCCGTTCAACAGTACGGTTGACTTGCAGCATATTGCTCTCTAACGATATATCTGACCACCTCAGACCGCAAATCTCGCCGATGCGAAGTCCCGTGCATATTACAATAACTACTCCCAGTGTGCGATAAGAAGGATGCTCTCTGAAATATTGTACAATCCGCCTCTGTTCGTCGAGGCTATAAATCTGAAGCTCCTCTTTCTTGGAAACCAGATTTGCCGTAGGATATTTCAACTTAAAAGCAGTGGGAACATTCATGTCGTGTTCATCTACGGCATATAGCAAAATCTGTTTTAATGTAATCTCTAAATCCTTCACCGTTTTCATCGACAAGCCTTCTTGAAACTTTTGGCCGATGAATAGCTGCGCATCATTCTTTTTGAATGACTCCACATCCATGTCTTTCCAGTAAGGCAGAATATGGCTGCGAAGTTGTTGATAATAAGCAGACAGGGTACTATCCTTCACAAGTCCTACCTTGGAGTGGAACCACTCTTGTGCTATGACATCGAATTTCATAAATCCTCCTTTTTAATCGAATAAGTCGTGCTGCATTGGCTTATGCACGTGATTAGCATGCGTATAACTCAATACTCGATCGTCACGAACGATATCCGAAAATGCCAGCCCATCATTCTGTTCGTTAAGAAGCACATAACGGGCTTTGGCCACATTTTCGAGAACATCCCCATGGAACACTTCTCCCATCATACCGCGAATAGCCATATTCAACAGTAGAATTGGAATCGATCTATCTGAGAGTTCCCAGCATGTGAATATACAGGTGTGCGGTTTGAAACGCCAAGGCAATTGCTTCGATGCCAGCTCCCACCAATACTGAATAATGAGCCCTCCTGTCCCCGCAGTAGGTTCGTGGATAACACCTTCGCGCGCACCGGTAAGTTGCGTTTCAAGCATAGAGACCTCCCGAGGTGTGAAATCTTGACCCTTCTTCCGCCGCTCGGATAACTCTTCTTCGTAGACCTCTTGAAACCAATCGTAGGAAAGATCGCCTGCATGGCAGCGGATAAGTTCGCGAAATACGTCGTCGCGGACTTCCTGATCCCCGAATAGCAGGCTCATGATACATTCCGGTAAGGTACGGATATCGTGCGTACCGAAAACCGCGAGAAGTTCGTCTTTTTTCATTTGTTTTTTTATTTTGTCGCGCCGGCAGGATTCGAACCTGCGACTTCACCTCCAAAGGGTGACGTGTTGCCCCTACACCACGGCGCACTGGATTCATTTGTCCCGGTGGTCCTCGCCGCTCGTGTCGTCGCAGCTTCGGAGCCTGTGCCGGTTTGTTGCGCTTCGGCTATTCGCCGTCGCGGGGCTGTCTCTTCGAGTCTTGCCCACGACCCGCCGATTTGGGTATTATCGGCCTACCCGATACTCTTTCTGCCCTTGCGGGCTGGGGTGATTTTGCCAGAGCACCAAACCCCTCACCTCTGCGGGTGGCTATCGTTGTGGTGTAGGCAGGATTCGAACCTGCAACGAGCCGTTAGTCGCGAGTCGGCTCTCGTACCGATGACGTCTATCCTTCGTGCGTCTACCATTCCGCCACTACACCATCTGCCGGTCTTTCCCGGCCGTCATCCTGCTGCGAGCCTCACGGAGGACAGCGAGGAATCATCACACTGATTGCCTATGCGCATTGGAGGCGCGCAAACCTTTGCCAAGCCCCGAAGCCGCAAAACACCCTTCTCTCAAAAACTCTAATCATGAACACCTCCGGCTTCGGGGCGCTCTCATTTCAATCCTGCCCCGTCGATCTTCTCGGCTTTCAGGAGCGCTTCGACTTCGAGCCGGCTGAACAGTATCGCAGAGTTTTTAGCCGCTCCGGCCTTTATTCCCCGGATATTCCTCCGCTTGATATGATAGTCGAGCCAGTCGTTGGGATAGCTCTCGTACAATTTCCGACGTGTCATCATGTCCGACTTCGGAGCATTACGACGGCACACGGCCAAAGCCACGAGATCGGCCGATTCGATCAGCGCATTCTGTATATCTCGGATGTTCATCATTCACAAAATTTTGCATTATGACAAAGATTCAAATTCGCGTCAGAATACGCATTCGCGAAACTGTAAGAACTTCGGTTCGAACGGTATACCGATAGCTTCTGACCGTGATATGGCGGGCAATTTCCGCCCTCTCTAAATTTCTCCTGTCATCCGTTGTTATTCACGCACCCACCTGATTTTGGTGTTCTCGAATCCCCCGCGTTCACGAGCCATCCGGCGGATGCGATCCGGCTGTTCGCCATAGGTAGGGTATGTGAGATTCAATGCGTTATTCACAGTGTCAACCGTACACCCCAGCTCTGCGGCGATCTCCTTCTTTATCGCTGGCGCAACATCGATGAATCGGATCTTCTTTTTGGTCAGTTTGTTTGTAATCTCTTGATTCTTCATTATATTTGCATCTAATATTGTTCGTTCGGTTATCGAAACGGTTACCGTTCTATGAACTTGACAATGCAAATATATAGCATTTTATAGCAATAAACAAATATTTTGCTATAAAAAATATACATTGAAGCTAAAAATACACATATGACTGATTTTGAAATTTTTATAAAAACAAATAATTTGAAAAAAAGTGCAATAGCACGGTATATTGGGGTTTCTAATGGATTTATAACGCAGATTATTAATGGGTCAAGAAGATTGCCACACGATAAATTGCTAAAAATTATAGCAAATCAGAATTGGGATATATCTATGTTTGGCGAAAGAGAAATGCTGAAGAACGCCGTTGAAGTTGCTACATCCAGCCACAGGATCCGCTACTGGGTGGATGTTGATGCCACGGCCGGAGGTGTTACGCAGTTCGATGATATGATGAGTAGCCAGTATATCGACCTGGCGATTCCGGAATTCCGCGACTGTACAGATGCGGTCAATCTGTACGGCGACTCAATGTTTCCGCTTTATAAAAGCGGGTCGATAATCATTCTTAAAGAGTGGAAAGAATCGTTCATTGACTTTGGCAATGTATATCTTATAATAACCAAGAACGGCAACCGTATGGTAAAATACCTGCGAAAGGGGTCTGACGTCGCTCATGTACTCTGCGTATCGGAGAATAAGGAATTCGACCCGTTCGAGATAGAGATAGGTGATATTCTTCGGCTATATCTTGTTAAAGGCGGCGTTCATAAAAACACCTTGTGATTATTAATAGATTTTCTTATACGACATAGTGAATGTATAAATGGAAGAGAAGGATATAACTCTTGCGGATATGATTCTGGCCAGTTTAATGTCAGAAAGCGAACACATTATGCTCTATGTCATACACGAGAAAGCGACAGACGAAGCCCAAGCCCAACGTGTAATATTGTCTCTCTGTTCTTATGGTGCGGCACATGAGACCGACATACACTTAGAAAAGACTGACAAAACAGCCAACCTTATAGCACTTGGAGGAGCGCGGTATATCTACGAACAAGAGCGCCTTAAAGAAAGATATAACAAATTATCAATGTTAGATATAGAATTGTCGATACAAGAAAAGAGACGAAATAAATGGTTGTCTATTAGCGCAATATTAATCTCTTTTGTTGCACTTGTTATTTCTATTGTGAGTCTTTTCGTATCGTGATAAAAAGTCATCTACATTGGAAAACCAATCTATATATACCGCATAGCATGAGCATGCGAAAGCAATTAATGACAATATAACGCAGAGGACTTTCATAGTATTGCAAATATAATAGAAAATTCGATCAAATATGTTGACGGGACAAAATAAAATCAATTTAATATTAGATCACGTAGGCATTAAAGCCCCTACGTTTGCTAAACATGTCGGGGTTAAATATCAGCGGATATTAGATATTCAAAACGGAAAGGTTAAAAACATCTCTGCTGAGGTAGCAAGCCGCATTATAGACGTTTATCCACAGTTCAACATTGAATGGCTTCTCACCGGCGAAGGTGAAATGCTGAAAAACGGGATTGCTCATGAAACAGACAATGGCACCACGATCGGCTCTGGCAGAGTGATCCCATATTATGACGCCGAGGTTGCAGCAGGAACCGAGTACGGTATGGAGATGACGCAGACGGCACCCGTAGGTGTGATCGAAATAGGCGGCCTGCTCAAAGACAGCGAATTTGCGATGCGTGTCTACGGCAATAGCATGGTTCCGAACTATCCTGCCGGATGCGTGATCGGACTGCGCCAATATAACGAACATTTCATTGAACCCGGAACTGTGTACGTGATAGAGACGGAAGAAAACCGTTTTCTCAAACGGCTGTATTACACCAAAGATAAAAAGGCATTCCGCTGCATGAGCGACAACCACATGAAGCATGAGAACGGCCCAATGGAGGGAGAATATTTCTACCCTGAATTCGAAATCCCGTTTGAAGATGTCCGACGGTTATTGCGGGTGACGGGAGTAATTAAGCGCAATATTTTATAGGATAATTACAACAATATATTGTATTATGAAAAAGATTTATCTGTTATCGTTCTTGATGGTGATCGTTGGGATCAGTTGCGAAAAGGAGACTGTCATCACTATATCCAACGAATCTTTCGAAGAGTATTTTCCGTATCATGAAAATGGGAAATCATATAATGAACCTTTTCGATATGTAGGAGAAGATAAAACTTACGGATTTCCAGTTTGGAGATCGTTATACGAGATCAATGAATCGGGAAATAGATGTTCTCTTGAATTCATAGACAATAAAATGTATGGCGGTCAAATTCCCGTTGAGATCAGATTACCATCTTCGTCACTACTACAAGAATGGAATTATTTAAAAGAGCGACCGCAAGACTATGGAGTTGACGCATTCCATATTGTTGCCTATTTCACCTTTACCTATGAAAATATAAATGGGAATTATTATATAAAGAATTACCACTACACTACAGATGCTCGCATATTCGGAATGAACTATCTTGAATTCGATTCTTCGAACGGAAAAATCGGCAGGTGGGTTCATAAAAAGTAATGTGATAGATGTGGATGATGGGGTTGTAATGCTATTAATCTAAACTTTAAAACTATAAGATATGGAAGATTTTTTTGTAATGATGCTAATTGTATGGGCGGTGGGTATCTTGTCAATTATATTATTCTTCAAATTATGGAGGATGACAAATGACATTAAGAAGATTTGCATTTCTGTGGTAAAAGAACCGCAACGAGGCCGAAATTGGATGGTTTCTACGATGCTGATGAAAGGCGAGTCTCCAGAAATGATAAGTAAATATTTAATTGAATCTTTTTCAGAGGATATTCATAGACTATACAAAGTTGGATATACGGAACAGGCGTTTACCCAATATGCAAACGCAAAAATCACCCAATATAAAAAGTTATATGAGTTAATTGGAATAGAGATGCCAGATAGTATACAAAATGCAAATACAATCACAAAAGTAAAAACCATTTTTCATCAAGGATGATAACGCTTGTCTCGACTCTCCGGCAAGCTTATCCCTTGCGATCGCATTTTAACAATACCTCATGGAACTGCAACCCATCCAAAGCAAGATATACGAAATCCGAGGCCAGAGGGTGATGCTGGACTTCGATTTGGCGGAACTCTACCAAGTGGAGACCCGAACACTCAAACAGGCGGTACGACGCAATATTGAGCGTTTCGAAGGCGACGATTTTATGTTTGAACTCTCGGATAATGAGTATAACGCATTGAAAGACAGAATAAGGTCACAAAATGTGATCTTAGAAATCGACGGACGAGGCAAGTATCCCAAATATCCGCCCTTTGCCTTTACGGAAATGGGCGTCGCAATGCTTTCGAGCGTGTTGCGCAGTGAGACAGCCATACGGGTAAATAGGGCTATTATGCGGGCTTTCGTAGCGATGCGCAACTACATCATGACCACGACGACAGTAACGGCAGAATTGGCCGAAATTCGGGCACGGCTGGCGTTGTTGGAGCAGACGGGCATGGACAACGCCGAAGCGGTCAGCGATCTATCGGAGGATATGCGCCAGGAATTGGACAATATCTACGAGGCAATTGCGGCACTCTCCGTGAAGGTTCCGCAGGCGCGCAAATCCCCTCAGCCAATCGGGTTCAAAAAATAGACAGATTATACTCGATCGATGCAGATGTTATCCTAATGTTGTTCGAATATTTTCGAATAAATATCGTAAATATTTAGTAAACAGCAAGTAAAGTAATTATTTATAACAGCCTTCTAAGCTGTGGGTCTTGGGTTCGAATCCCAACGGAATCACGAAACAGAATCGCTTGCGGATCGGGGAGGGATCTCCCCGATCCGCAAGCGTTCATATCGGCCGGACCTGCACAGGTTCAGGAACGCACGAGGCGCACCCAGCCGTCCCGGCATACCGCACGACGCCTCCGGAACGGGCGCGTTCGCCGTGCGGCGGAAGGGTGCCGGATTCGGGATTCTTGCGTATTTGCGATTTTTTTCATAGCTTGCCTGCATAAATCGCCCGAAAGAAATTCAGAAATCTCCCAAACACCGTATGAAAAAGATATCGAGGAAACTTTTCCTGAAAAAAGCAGCAGCCGGATTGGCTGCATTGGCCGTGTCGCCCGCACTGCTCTCATGCGACGAATCGGACGCCGGCAGCCGGAAAATCCGGAAGCTCGCCCCGCTCGCGGGCCGGTACGACGTCGTGATCGCAGGCGGCGGCCCTGCGGGATTCATCGCGGCGATCGCGGCGGCACGGCAAGGCGCGAAGACAGCGATCGTCGAGCGATACGGCTTCTTCGGCGGGATGGCCACGATCGGATACGTCGCGCCGATCAGCGTATTCGCACTCAAAAACGAACTGGTCATCGGAGGAATCCCCTGGGAGTTCGTCAAGCGATTGGAGTCGATGGGCGGCGCTTTCATCGAATGGCCCAAGGCGAACATCGATTTCGACGTCGAACTCTACAAACTCTGCTGTCAGCGGATGATCCGGGAAGCCGGCGTGGACATGTACATGCACTCGGCGATGATCGGCTGCGAAATGGAGGGGAAGAGGATCGAAACGGTAATTATCGAAAACAAAAACGGCCTCGAAACCCTCGCCTCCAAAGTCTTCATCGACTGTACCGGCGACGGCGATCTGGCACACATGGCCGACGTGCCGATGCAGCCGAATCCGGGCGGAGAGCTGCAACCCTCCTCGTACTGTTTCATCCTTTCGGGAGTCGACACCGAGAGCGAATTGCTGAACAGGTGCATGTACCACAACGGCATCAACGGACCGAGCCAGTGCAAACCCGTACGCGAAAAACTGCTGGCCATGAAGGCGGCCGGAGCCGATCTGCCCGATTTCGGCGGCCCGTGGTTCAACAATGTCATGCACAAAGGCAGCGTGGCCGTGAACATCACACGCAGGGCGGCCGATGCCACGGACAACCGTAATTTCAGCGCCGCGGAGTGCCAGCTCCGGGAGGACATCTTCACCTTCACGCGCATCCTCAAAGAGAACTTCGCCGAATTCGCCGACTGCTACGTCTCCTCCACCGCACCGCAGGCCGGCGTGCGCGAATCGAGAAGAATATGCGGCGTACATACGGTAACGGCCGACGAGTATGTCAACGCCTACCGCTACGAGGACAGCATCTCCCGCGGAATCCACCCGATCGACATACACGCCAGCAAAGGCACGCACCAGACCCGGATCGATCTCGACAAACCGGCCTACGTCCCCTATCGGGCCCTTATCGCTCCGAACTACCCGAACCTGCTCGTGGCCGGCCGCTGCCTGTCGGCCGACCGTCAGGCACTCGCCTCTCTGCGCGTGATGGCCAGCTGCATGGGAACCGGCCAGGCCGCGGGCGTCGCCGCCGCGCAGAGCGTCGCGAGCCGCCGCCCCGTACAGGAGATCGATACGGCCAGACTCGTTTCGACCCTGAAAGATCTGGGTGCGGTTCTCTGACGCGGCCGACGAAACCGGTAGCGGACAAACAGCGG
>OODL01000579.1_pt1 | contig 41340 bp, 68 predicted proteins | sample 1671181 | NCBI WGS metagenome assembly OODL01 (sample SAMN06348130, study PRJEB24527) | human gut metagenome | biome: human gut; feature: ankylosing spondylitis patient; material: feces | host: Homo sapiens | place: China | collected 2015-10 | reverse complement strand
CATTGATTATAACACTCATAATGTTATTTATAATGATTAACCTAATTAACCAAAGAGGGCTTTGGCCAACTAATAGAAAGGACGTGACATGATGGCAAAAACTATTTTGGATGTTTCCCGCTGGCAGGGCCACATCGACTGGAACAAGGTCAAGGCAAGCGACCTTATTTCCGGCGTGATGCTCAAAACTGTCAGCACCAACCGCAAGCTGAGCAAGCGCAAGGACGGGCTGTACATCGACCCGACGTTTGAGCGCAACTATGCCGAGTGCAAGCGGCTGGGGATTCCGGTGGGCGTGTACTATTACACCTATGCCGTCTCGCATACCAGTGCCGACGCAGAGCTGGCCATGCTCAAGACTGCGCTGACCGGGAAAACCTTCGAGCTGCCGATCTGCGTGGATGTGGAGGACAACAAGATCCGCAAGCTTGGCAAGCAGGCGTTGACCGACCTGACCGCGTATGCGCTGGCGACCATCGAGCAGTGGGGCTTCTACGCTCTGCTGTACACCGGTCTCAAATTCGGCAAGACCCGGCTGTATATGGGCGGCGCTGCACTGCGCAAGTACGATGTATGGCTTGCAAGATATCCCATAGACAAGAGCAAAACCAAACCGGAAGACAAGCCCAAAACAGACTTTTCTTTTGGCATGTGGCAGTACACTAGCACCGCCAGTGTGCCGGGCATCACGGGCAACGCAGACCTTTCCCACGCTTACAAGGACTACGCCGCCATTATCGCGAAAAAGGGGCTGGACAGGCTCCGGGAGGGGTAAGCCGAATGGAGAGTATCGCAGCCGCCCTCATTACCGGTGCAATCACGCTGATCGGCGTTTTAATTGCAAACAGCAAAAGCCAAGCCGTGACCGAAACCAAGCTGGAAGAACTGACCAGAGAAGTCCGGGCACACAACAATTTCGCCCAGCGCATCCCTGTGCTGGAAGAGAAGATGAAGGTCGCCGATCACCGAATTGCCGACCTCGAAGAAAAGGAAAGGAACTGATACCATGACCAACAACAAGATTTCCGCTGGAACCATCGCCCGCACCGCCGTCCTTGCGCTGGCACTGACCAATCAGATTTTGAGCGCAACTGGCCACTCCCCGCTCCCCATAGAGTCGGAGCAGCTGGAGCAGATCATCACCACCGGCATCACCGTCGTCGCTTCCCTCGTGGCGTGGTGGGAGAACAACTCCTTCACGTCTGCCGCCATCCACGCCGATCACGTCCTCAATCAGATGCAGGGAAAGGAATAAGGAGAAAACACATTATGATTATTACCGGCATGGCAGAATATGAAAGCGTGTGCAAAAATGCACTGGTTGAGTGGTACAACGCGCACCGCGAGACCAAAATCACCCTCGAAAACGTCTTTGTGGTCTGGTCTTGCAAGACGCTCCAGAACTACAAGGCTCTACTGTCTACCACCGTGAACGGTGACGGCATCTATGCTGAGTACACCTACAACGGCGATAAGCAGGAGTTGTACGAGGATGTGTACAGCAAGCTGACCAATCGCTGCATCAAGCAGCTGTAAGGAGGATATCATGGCAAGCACTACATACCACCATATCGGTGACGTTACCGGTATGTTCGCCGCACAAGAGCAATTTCGGCACGTCACGAAAATGGTCTGTGGACGTTTTCGTGGTCTCACGAAAACATACCATCTCGGTGCCGTCACCGTAATGGTGCGCAACGCCGGACAGCTGCCGCAGCCTTTTTGGCTCGGTGCTGCCTGTGGCGGCGGCTCGTGTAGTGCTGCCCGCTGCGCTGCAAGGACTTGGCCGACAGAGGATGATCGCCACCATCAAAAGCGCACCGCTTGGGAGGGTAGACCGAAAGATAGCTCTTTTGCGGTATGTTGAGCGGCTCCCGCTGCCTGACATTGCAGCGCAGACACATTACAGCCGGACAGCGATAGGGTACCGGCTGAAAAGCATTGAAAAAATGCTGGATGTGTGATATAATATTTGTACCGTCCGAAGTAGAGTACACACACTTCGGAGAAATGTGTACAGAGAGCCAGCGGAAGAACGTTTACCCGCTGGCTTTTCTTTTTGCACGAATTGTGGTATAGTTATCTCAACAAATCCTCCCGGCCTCTCGAAGAAGCGCATTAGGGTGGATATTTGAAAGGCTATGGCCTTTGTAGAGAGCGGCATTGCCTGTGGGCGGTTCCGCTCTTGATTTTACAAAAACCCCTGCTTTGCCGAAGACCTGCGCTCCACGCAGGGTACTTTGTAAGCAAAGTGGGGGATTTTTGCTTTACAGCAGACTATAATGCTCAGCTAGCAGAAAACGGACATATACAGGGCAGTCCCGGCTTCCGGCGCACCAGTTTTGCACAGTGCGCAGCGGGATGCCTGCGCCTTTGGCAAAAGAGGTCTGCGACATTCCGGTGCGGGAGATCAGCTCCTTCATAGACAGGTGCGCCAGCTCCCAGATGCGGGACAGCCTTGCCTTTTCGGCGTCCAGATCAATGCAGTCAGAAGCGTCATCCGGTGCGCTCAGAGTAATGTTGTTGGAAAAGATTTCCTTCGGCTGCTCTGCGGCCATAGTAAAAAGCTCTGCTTTGGTATACACAATTGACTTCCTTTCTTTCGTGTGGTAGCATAATGGTATGCCTCCACGTGAGGTGTCTTTCACTAAAGTCCCTTAGTCGGTGTTCGCGCGCCGTCTGGAGGACTTTTCTTTTACTCCATATCTTCCAGAGCTTCAAGATACTTCGGGTATAGGTCTTCCACGACGGCCTGTCTCTCAACGTCGTCGAGATTTCCGTTCATGAGTGTCTCGCCCTCTTCATCGGAGAGTTCGATGCTGGTAGTGACCATCGGGTCGCGAGCGTCCAAATGAGAGGTCTTGACGTCACCATCATCGGTGAGGTGCGCGTAAATCATCCAAACGCCGTTGTCGTACTCAATTTCGGTTCCGGTGGCCATAACCTTGGTTGCGAACTCGTCAGCAGTGAGCTTTTTCATAATTGTTACCTCAATGTGTTTGTGTGTGGTCTTTCACTGTCTTTATTATACACCCATTGAGTGCAAAAATAAAGGCTTTTTCAAAAATATTATACTCATTGAACGTATTTTTTGCGCTCACGCTGCCCTTTTGCAGTGTGGGTGCTTTTCTTTTTTTGTCCTTCGTTGCCCTTCACTTTTTGCCGATGCGGTACACTGTTTTCTTTTTGCACGATTTGTGGTATAATTATATCAACAAATCCTCCCGGCCTCTCGAAGAAGCGCATTAGGGTGGATATTTGAGAAACCCCCGGTGTCCACTGTGGACACCGGGGGTTTTGTTGTTTACTCGACAATTTTTGTGATCGTACAGTCACGGCAGAAGTCCGGGAAACGATTGAGTGCATCCACAAGCTCAGTCGGGAACTCGTCGTTGTTGTACGGGATACGCACACACAGCTCGCCGCTCACGGTCTTGTAAGGTTTGTAACGGGCCGGGATTGTGACAGATACACGGTCATAAGAGTCAGTAGCATCAGCTCCCCATGCGTAAACCGGTGTAGCCTCATGGGCTAGTGTGCAATAATGTGCGTACAAATCAACTGTCATTATGATGACCTCCAAAGTTTATGATTGAGTGTCTTTTAGCTTTTTCAGGGCCTCCCGCAAAGCGTCTTCCCAGCCTTCGTGCTGGTTGAGATAATCGCCGTAGATAAGTTGTTCAGCTGCTTTTCTGGCGGCCATGGCATCCTCAAGCGATAAAAACAGACCAAGGTGATATTGCTTACGCCTAAAGTTGATGTAAGCTCTGTATCTACCATCTGCAAGTTTTGAAACACCATTTGCTCCGGTCGCAGAATTGCGGTTGACTGTTCCGGACATGCGGCTTTTTGCGGCAGCCAGGCTAGATCCGTCGGCCCATGCGGTTGTATGGATCGCGTCAGACTTTTGCTTAATATCTCTGTTGCAGGTAGCGCAGTGCTTTATGACGGATAGGCGGCTGAGTGCGGTCACGGTTTCTTTTTGACAAACGGGACAAACCGTGCGACAGCGGAAGCTCTCACTTTCGCTTTTGGGTGGCAAGATTTCGATCACCGGCCATCCATTGACCATTTTTCCAAGATAGCGTTCTTCTGCTTTTTTTTGATTGTTTTTAGATGTTTTAGGACGCGGAACCGAGGAAGCACAACTTGCGCACTGCGAGCTTTTGCCGAGGACAAGGGAGCTTTTGTAAACATCCTTGACCGCTCCGCATTTGCAACATTTGCAAGTATAGTAGTAAGGTTTGCTGGACGGGCCGAGGACTTGCCAATGTCCAAAACGCTGGCCCTTTTCAATTTTTTCTTTCATCGTTCGCGTCTTTGTTAATCAGATGTGTAATATAGCCGTTGATACTCATGCCTTTTTGTGCAGCCCGCTCTTTTAATACTGAGAGCTGACCTTTTGGCAGCCGAACCGTCATGCGGTCATAGTTTTCCTTGACGTAGTCGGCAATGTATTTCTTTTGGTCAAAATTGCTCATTTTCTGGTTTCACCTTCTTTCGATTTCGGCATTCTCGGATGCGGATGGCATTGATCGTGGGGTACTCCGCACCCTTCATGCCTCGGTCGTACGGCATATACGACAGTACGGCATTGCGTCCGAGACCTAATGCTACCGCGATCTCATCAACACTTTTCCCACTTTTCGTCATTGCAGCGATCGAGTCCGCCAGCGGGCTCGACCACGCCCCCGCCGTAATCAGGATCTTTCGTGCCTTTTGCTCACTGATGTTGAGCTGCTTGCTTATTTTTTTGAGGCTCAAACCCTGTTCGCTGAGCCGCACAACGGACGTAAAAAGCGCATCCATCTCGACTCCTCCTTAAATGTCAAACCCACGGTCGATGCACAACGCACGGTCCTTCCCGTGCACATAGTTCCAGGACTCGGCAATCTGTGTATAATAGATTGTCCGACCGCCAACAATCAGCGCTCCGTCAGGGTCAATAGCGCACAGGGCATCAAGGATGGCCTGCATCTGCTGCTGGTCATATCGAGCTGTCCAGGCATCCAGCAGCTCTTTTTCCACTTTGCTGGCAATCTCGCTCAAGCATGCAGTCAATTCGGCATCTTCGTTATCCGGGTTCCGCTTCCAAGCTTCCGGATCAAACGCATTGAGCATCCCAATTTTGGACAAATCAAATGCTTCATCGGCATCCCAGCGCTGCTGGTAGTCTCCGAGGATGGCATCCAGGCGGCCAAGCCCCATGGATTTGACAGCCAGGTCATACAGAGCGGCATTTGCAGTGATAAATTCTTTTGCAATGTTAGTCATAATAGTTTCCTCCTTTTTATTATCGAGCCATGCAATCGCCATAGCAGTAAGTGTGGCAGCGGGGGCACAGGCCACGGATCGCGGTCACGCTGGGTCGGCGCCCAAAGATGCGGGCAACCTTGGTCATGACCTCAATGGTCTTGGTCTTCTTGTCGTAGCTGCCCTCAACGGTCTGGCAGTTGCTGTACTCGTTTTTGTACTGAGAGTAGTGCATCCGGACGACACCGTCGGCTTCGCGCTTAGCAGCCTCAATTGCTGCACGTTTGGCTGCTTCGGCGGCTCTTTCGGCAGAATCAGCGGCTTCCTTGACAACAGCTTTTGCCATGTTCCATGCCTTTTTCAAAGCGCTGGCAAAGATCACTTCGGACCCATGCCCGGCCTTCGCGTTCCGGAAGATTCGCCAGGCGTTGTTCATGATGTCGTGCAGATTGTACTTTTTCATTGTGCGTTCCTCCGTTGTTTAATTGCTTCTCTTGACACCCTTATTATAGCACATTTGACATCAAATGTAAATACATTTAGCGTCAAATGCAAAAATATTTTTGAAAATAAATTCCGGAGCGGAACGAAACAATAAACTTTTTGTGCTATTTGCACTGGTTTTGTCGAAAGCCTTGCCGTGCAAACAAAAACGTGATATTTTATTCTTGCTTCCAAAGTGAAGCCCTTAACAGTTAAGCGCTCATGCGGATTTTTCCGTGTGGGCGCTTTTCTTTTTTGTCCTTCGTTGTACCTTCGTTGTCGCTCGTGCCGGGCGCTTGCGGTACACTGGTCACACAAGGAGGGATGTATTATGAGCTATTATCCGACACCCGGAACGCCCTACGTTCCGCAGCAGCCCGTCAATCCTTACGGCGGTATGGGCACGGTAGGGCTTGCCACTCCCCTGCCCAACACGCAGATGCAACAGGCGCAACCGCAGCGTCCGCAGCCGATGAATGGGCAACAGCCTGTTCAGCAGTCGGTACAGGACGGCGGTTGGTTGCTGGGCAGACCTGTTTCCAGCAGGGAGGAATTTTTGGCAATACCGTCTGACCTGTACGGCAGACCGACCTACTGTCCAGACTTGCGCAGCGGCGTGATCTACTGTAAACGTCTCAACCCGGACACCTGTGAATCCTATGTGCAGGAGTTTTACAGCCCGGAAGCATGGCGGCAGATGCAGGCGCAACAGGCACAGCAGACCGCCGCACCGACACAGCAATATGTACCTATTGAGCAGTACAACGTGCTTGTGCATCGGTTGGATGAGCTGGAAAAGTGGCAAAAGAGCTTTTCCAAGCCTACTGCCACAGCAAAGAAAGGAGAATAACAATGTCCTCTCCGTTTGATATGATTACGCACAGCCCTATCATGCAGCTTGCGAACCTTGCCCGTGCCGGACAGAACCCAATGGGTCTTATCCAGCAGCTGAGCGGGCAGAATGCCCCCATCATGCAGGGCTTGAACCTGATTCAGGGCAAGAACGAAGCACAGCTCCGAACGATGGCTCAGAATCTCGCCAAAGAGCGGGGTATTGACCTGAACCAGCTGGCAAGCGTCCTGAACCTGACGCTGCCCCGATAACATATCCCTCTAAGCGAAACGCTTCTCAGTTTTGCGGACTTGACAAAAACCGCTTTTATCTGGCTTCGCCCATCGCACACGGCGGTGGGATAGCATAACGCAAAACTGAAAGGAGTTTTGTTATGGACGATTTTGCAACTGGCTATCTGGCTGGGCAGGACGGCGGCAATAACAACGGCGGCTTCTTCGGCAACGAAGGTCTGTGGGCTGTTATTATCCTCGCCATCATCTTCGGCTGGGGCAACGGCGGCTACGGCCGGAACGGCGGTGACAACGGCATGAACAGCTACATCCCCTATTTGGTCGGCACTGGCGCAACCGGGCAGGGCGGCGCAGATACTCGTGCGGCTTTGTCGGAGGGCTTCTATCAGCAGGACACTTCCCGTTCTCTGGCTGGCATTCAGAGCGGCATCTGCTCTCTGGGCTATGACCAGCTCGCACAGATGAACAACCTCAACGCTGCCATTGCGGGCGGCTTTGCTGGTACTAATCAGGCGATCTGTCAGCTCGGCTACCAGAACGCACAGCTCGTGAACGGTCTGGAACGCAGCGTGTCCAACGGCGACAACGCCATCAGCCTTGCCATCATGCAGGAGGGCAACGCACGGCAGGCGGGTCAGACTGCTATCCAGACGCAGCTTGCGTCTTGCTGCTGCGAGAACAAGCAGCTCATCGGCGACCTGAAGTACACTATTGCGCAGCAGGACTGCGCTACCCGTCAGGCTATCGCAGATAACGCTCGTGCCATCGTGGACAACTGCAACGCCAACTTCCGCAGCATGATGGACTACTTCACGCAGGATAAGATTGCCACTCTGACCGCTGAGAACCAGAGCCTGAAGTTCGCCGCTTCTCAGGATCGTCAGAATGCACTTCTGACCACCGCGATGTCCCAGCAGACCGATACCATCTTGAACCGGGTCAATCCTCGCCCTATTCCCGCTTATCAGGTAGCGAACCCCAACGTGGGCGTGAACTGCTGTGGCTGCTGCTAACCAACACACTCCCCGATAACACCGGGTGAACCATCGGGGCAGGGGTAAGACACCTCTGCCCCTGATTTTTTAGGAGGAAAACACTATGGCTTGCAAAACAAGCTGCAAACTCTGCCCGCACTTGGTCATCAGTCAGGCGGTTACGTTTGCCGACGATACTCTGACCATCAACATCCCTGCCGGGTCTTACGCAGCGGGCGAAAAATATTGCATTGTCGTTGCCCAGAGCTTGCCGGACACGACCACCATCAACGCCCCTGTGGTCATTACCATAGGTGCAGGCACGACCGCATACCCTCTGACCGACTGCAGCTGCGCTCAGGCAACTGCTGAGAGCATCCACACCCGCACTCGCTACGCTACCCGTGTGGCAACGTCTGCAACCGGAACCGGCACGTTCAAGTATCTTGGCTGCTTCTGCCGTTCCCACGCCGGTGCGCCCGCGTCCATTTCTTGAGGAGGTATAGATTATGGGCAAGACTAATTTTCGCCGCATGATGATGCTCCGCGACCACGAAAAAGACCGTGAGCCGGAACGTGACCGCCTTGAGGAAGAGCGTGACCGCAAAGAGCGTGAGCTGGAACGCCGTCTGCGCAAGCTGGAAAGCGGCAATGACCGCTATCCTTACTATCCGCAGGAGGAGAACCGCTACATCGACCCCTACCCTATCCCCCGCTACCCTGACGTAGAGTATGGGCGCAAGATGCCGCAGATTGGCTTCTCGCAGAACGCAGACTGGGAAAAGCGGTCTGGGCAGTATGAGCATGGCGGTGCGGACAGCCGCTCGATCAGGATGCCCCGCCCTCACCTCTCTTATGATGAGGCCGAGGAATGGTGCGACAACATGATCAACGCCGACGGCACGAAGGGCTGTCACTGGACGCTGGAGCAGACGCAGGACGTGGCCAAGCAGCGCAATATCAACTGCGACCCGAACGATTTCTGGGCAGCAATGAATATGATGTACTCGGACTATTGCACGGTCGCTCGCTCGTACAGCGCGGACAATCAAAACTTTTATGCTGATATGGCCGCAGCTTTTCTGCGCGACAAAGATGCTGTTCCCGGAAAAATCGTGAAATATCTGGATGTCATTGTGGACGGCTGAAATCTACTACCAATATTTTACCAATCTAGGGCGGCAAAAATGCGTTAATATCAGTTAGTATTCGTTAGTATTTGCGAAACAGAAAAAACCAAAAACCCGCATGAGCGCTTGATTTTCAAGCATTCATACGGGTTTCTCATCTGGTGCGAAGGAGGGGATTTGAACCCCTCTATGTTTTTCGATTTTACGTCTATTTTTTAGTGCTTACCAATTTTTTACCAATCTGGTCACTTTTTCTTATCTTTTTGGGCAAGATATTCGTTAAGCATATCTGTATACTGGAGATCTTCTTCGTCGCGGAGTTGCTGATAGATTTGGCGGGTGGTCCTAATGTCGGCGTGACCCATCAGCTTTTGAGCTACCTTGTCAGGAACACCGGCATAAAAAAGATTGGAAGCATACAGATGCCGGAATTGATGGGCAGTCACTTTGGCCGTCCATTTGTAGTAAGTACGTATCTTTCCGGGCTGGTCTTTTATTTTAGAATGCTTTTCGCGCTTTTCACTCAAGCCCAGCGAGCGGCAGTATATTGCCCAACGCCATTCATACTGCGATTTTGTGAGCGGCTTTTTTTCACCGGACATGACATAATCCTCTGGAGAATGTTTTTTCGACTCTTCCTCAAGGGCGGGGCGAAATTTGTCCAAGATGGGGATGGAGCGGTAAGCCTTGGCCGTTTTCAGCTCTTCCTGATAGGACTGATTTCCATCCCACGGCTGTGCTTCTTTTGGCGTGATCTTTCCTGCGGCTAAATCGACGTCTTTCCATTGCAGGCCGTTTGCTTCGCCAAGACGCATACCGGTGTACTCAAAGAGCTGCGCCCAGAATCCGCACCCTTCCGGATGCGCTTCTATCAGCTCGCGCTGCTTTTTGGTCGGTTCTTTCCGTTCAGTTACGCGCATTCGCTTTGGAATTTTTGCATCCCGCACGGGATTGTGCGTCCCGTGTAAGTAGTTGCACCAGTGCGTAAAAATGCAACTTATCACGGAGCGGGCATTTTCAGCGGTCTTTTTGGCTTTTCCTTCAGCGTTTAACTTGTCAAGATAGCCTTTTATCTGCTGAGCATCTATGTCCTGCATGGGCGTGTCACCAAAATATTCCTTTGTCGGCCTTATATGTTTTAGATAAGATTTTGCTGTTCCACGCCGAATCGGTGCATTCGGCGAAGTAATATAGGCTTGAAATTTTTCTGCTACTTCTGCGTAGCTGAGACCACCTTTTTTCTTGATTTTTTCATTTTCCTCATTCCACGTTTGAATCGCATTTTTATATTTTATTTCCGCTTCCGTTTTGGTATGCCCATAATATGACTTCATTTTTCCGTCTGGCATTGTTCGCCTGACTTGAAAAAGTCCATCCTTGCGCTGGGCTTTTTTACTTTTTGGCATTCCTCTGCACCTCCATCATAGAATAGGCGTCATCCAGATTTTTTGCGGCGGCGGTGCCGCAGTCGCGCGCCTGGCGCACGACGTCCATGACCGGCTGTGTTCCGTTTGGGTCGGGGTCGGTCTTCGTCGATTGTGCCATCTCATAGTGTCCGATGACGGCATTGACGATGGACACCCGGTCCCGCAAGGGAGTGTGTAAGTTTGCCAGCACCTCCGTCAGCACCCCCATCGGGTCGGAGCCGTGGTCGCCATAGTAGAGGTATAGCCAGCCGTCCACCTCGTAGTTGGACATCTCATCCACGGCGGCGTGAAGGATCTGGCGCTTCTCCTCGGTGGAGATGTCCTCTTGTAAGTAATCGAGCAGACCGGGATAGATACAGGCGTCCATGCAGCGCCGTGCCGGAATTCTGCACGCTACGCACCATTTGAATATTTCGGGCAGCGTCACAGGAGACGTTCCCCGCTCCCTGCTGGCCACGGTCGGCTTGCTGATCCCAAGCCGTTTTGCTAGCTTTTCCTGGCTGAGTCCGGCTTTTGTCCTTGCCATTTCGAGCGCCTTTGCCACTTGCAAGTCATACTCGTTCATAATTGCCTCCTTTTTTACCGATTCGACACGATATTGCGTATAGATTTTTTACCATCTCCTATGATATAACAATTATGTAAAAAATTTCCATCGTAGGAGGTAAAAAATTATGGCTGCTATTATGTATGTACCCGACGATATGGAGATCATCGACGGGATGCCCGCATCAAAACCAAAAGACCCGGATCGCGTCCGGGCCCCGTGGGAGGAATGACCATGCCAACTGATACCATGCTGCTGGACTACGTCCGAAACCGCACACTCAATCTTGTGTACACGCTATCCAATTATGCCGCTGATCCGGACGTCTACGGCGAGCTGCTGCGCATTGCCCAGCAGGCCAAAGACGACGTTGACTCCGGCATTGACCCCGGCGACCGGCTGGCCGATATCAACGGCCAGATCGTCGAGCTGTGACCCTGTTTTCCAGGCGGGTTTCGCCTTGGAACATAATTTTATAGGAGGTCTTATTATGGACTACACAAGTTACCCCACCAAAGAGAACGCCGATTACTATCTGGCGCTCGCAGACGTTGAAGGCTGGCTGAAGCAGCTGGAAGTCAACGGCGGGACCGTCGCTGATCTGAAATCCCGCATTGAGATCATGCAGGCCGTTGCGAACGAACTTTCTTCCAATGCAAAAATCAATTTGGAAGAAATCGACGTGAAAAAGGTGTATGCCAAAAGCATTGATCCCTTTTCCGGAATGCTCGCTTCCTGCTGCTGTTCCAGCAAGTGAACGGGAACGCTGGAATGCTAAGCTATGGTTGAAAATAATTGAATTGGTATTCCGAAAGCCCCTCACTTAATCCTCACGTTCCCCGTCGTCAGCCCGGCGGCGGGGAATGATTTTGTGTCCACAGTGGACACCTTCACAAGCTTTTTTCTAAGAGCTGAGATTTTTTCGCGTTATATTCTTCTTCCGTAATCGCACCCATATCCAAGAGCTGCTTAAACTTCAAAAGTTCATCTGCAACGCTGTTGGCACGTCCGTATGCAGATTGTGTCTGTGATTTCTTTTCCATGCAGGCCTTCAGCAGAGCGGTCATCCCGGCGGGATACGTCTGCGCCGACAGAGTCTTTTTTCCAAAAGGCAACTCAAAGGAAATCGTTATATTTTCCTTTCCCTTACCTTTTCGAGTCTCCGTTTTTGCCGTAGATGCTCCCACAATCGCACCGACTGGGCCGGCAATGGCTGCGCCCACTACGGCACGACCGATTCCGCCTCTGGTCTGCGTGACGGTGAAATCTTCCGAATCTGACTCGTAACCGGATACTTCGTCAAAGGCGTAGATCATGCGAGGGCCTTTGTCCCCGCTTCGACGACCAAAATAAAAGAATCCGTTTTCGTCGTCCACAGAAACATAAAGTGCATCGGCATCGTAAAGAGAGTCTGTTTCCTTAAACTGTTTCCGGCGTTTTTCCTGGACTGCCCAAAAATCAGCCAATTCCTTTGTCGAAAATTTGGACGCCTGAAATCCGACCTTTGAATAGAAAAAGTTCATGCAGCTGGAACAGATCAATCCGTCCGCGCTTCTTTCCCGATTCAACAGGCCCATTTTTCCACCGCAAACAGGGCATGAATTTGCCATAACTTGTCCTCTTCTCTTTTTTAATATGCGATTTTTATAAATCTGATTCCCGATTTGTACCCGGCGGGTCTGAGTGCCATTGTAGGCAGAGCAGCACCGGCCAAAGTTGCCGCAATGCACAAACCGGCAACCATAGTTTTGCCAATTTTCACAAGTTTCATGATTCTTCCTCCGTTCTCTTGATTTTTTATCATCATGGTTGTAATATAAAGCCATGAAATACAACTTAAAGGAGTGTTATGAATGTCTGACAACGAATTTTTAGCCCTTTTGCGGGAACATCCGGAACTTTGGGAACTCGTACTGCGCACCCTTCAGGGGTTTGAAAAGGCCGCTGTCTGACATACTTAAGTTGCCTTTCTTCCTTCGGCTTTTCCGGAAGCAATATAGTGCTCATAATAGCTTTGATTATTATCGCCAAGTGCACCGACCAAATCAGGGTTACTTGCTTTGTAAGCTTCAAGATTAAATTCTTCGCTGGCCTGTCGCCCTTCTTTCATACCTGAATTTACAAAGTGCTCCAGATACTTCCACTCATTGTCTCCATACAATGCAGCAAGATCGGGATTGTTCGATTTATAAAACGCATAATTGTAAACTGGCCTATATTTTTGAATCATAACGAAGTACGGTTGATAAGTTGCATTCGTTTGGAAATGACCAGAATAAAGAGCACTCTGCGAAATATTTTCGCTTGTTCCATTGGTATATTCCACTTTGGCATTTGTAACGATAAAATGGTCAATTGTGGAGTTGTACCACATGCAGTCCCATTCGTAGACATCGGAATAAACAGCGTTCTGAATTTCATCTGCGGAAAGGTAAGTCAGTGGATCAACCTTTTTTTCATCAGATTTGAAGAGATAATCTCCATTCCAGTAATACGGATTCCCATACATATCCAACAGAATTTTATTGTTTCTGCGGCTTCGTGTTCCGACGTAAAAATCCATTGAAATTTGCTGTTGTGTTGCAAACGGTGTCCTGCTCTGTGTCGGATTTTCTGCGGTGTAATAGACTCTTGCATTATCAAGAGATGTTGGAGAAATCGGCCCTGTTACTTTTCCCACACTTGCAGACGCCCCACGAACCTCGCAAGATACACGGTCGTTGACTGCGTTGAATGGAACCATCGTGAAATAGATATATTTAATTGTTTTTCCTGAATTGTTTCTGAAGCATACAGTTGGAGATACGCCTCCTACTGAATTCATCGAAAAATATGTGTCTGTCAACTCAATTGATGGTTTTGCGGCTGCTGCTTCGCACGCAAAAGATGCAATTGTTACAAAAACAAAAGCAAAAACTAAAAGTTTCTTCAGTCTTTTCATGATTTTCCTCCAAATATAAAATTTTATAGATTATTCCGTGGAATTATTTCATCCTTCTTTCTTGCTGCTCTCCAACACGGCCAGCGCGGCGGCTTTGGCTGCTGCACGTGCTTCCGGTGTTGCACTCTTGTATGCCACTTCAATGTCGGCCCATTCTCTTTCAAGCTCGCCTTGCCCGGCGGGCTCTTTTTTATTGTCGGCTAAAAGATCATCAACTGTCACTCCAAAATAGTCCGCCAATTTCTTTAGGGTGCCATTTCTAGGAATTGAACCATTTTGCCATCCTGTCACCGATTTCGATGTCACTCCTATTTGCTTCGCCACAGCGGTTTTGGATTTTCCGACTTTTTGACAGTACATTAAATAGTTTTTGTAAAACAAAATCTCACCTCCTTTTTTGTGCACATCTCCAAAACTCTCAAAAACTCTCTTTTTCTCTTTACTTGAGAGTTTTGGAGAGTTATAATAATACCGTACTCAAGAGCGAGACCCCATCTCAGACCGCTTGAGTGCTCATGGGTTCCTCCTGAATGCTGCTTTGCGCTTCAGAATGCCCCTACCGCGCGACGGGCCTCAGCCATAGACCCGAAACGACCGCAAAAACGCCGTACCTCGTTTTTGCGTATACCGCCCCCATCTTGACCGTGGGGGACGGTCACACATTGCCGAGATTTTTGGCGCATGTGATCGAGTGTAATTGATTCCGCAAATCTATTATAACCCGATTGCACCCGCTTGGCAATGTTTTTTGTGGTCAAAATACGAACAATTATTCACAGGTGAGGTGGAAAAAAATGCAGACAACCGTTACGCCGGAGTGGGAATGCGAGGTCCGGAAGCGGATGAAGATTCTCGGCGTGAAGAATTACACCGTTTTGGCCGAGAAGACCGGATACAGCGAGAGCACCGTCCGGAAATACATGTGCGGCTGCTATACCAACGACAACCCCCGTGTGGGAATCGAGCAGGCGCTTGGGATGAGGTGACAAAATGGCAAGGAGTGCAATATTTGCCCGTTTTATGTGTTTTGTCGTGGGCGTGTGCCTCGGCATTTTCGTGATCACGGCTGCTTCCCGCCCCCAGAAGAAGGTTTTGCTGGGCTGGGTCGCCTATCTGCTTGTGGTTCTGGCCATGGCCTATCGAATCGGAGGTGCATTGCTGTTATGACCTGTTACATTTTTGCGGACCTGTTGGTCCTGCTGGGGCGCGATGCTTATCACGCCCAGATGACCGAAACGTTGTTCCTGCTGTTCCTGCTGGCGCCGATCGCGGCCGGTGCGCCGTATCTGCTGGCCCGGTGGGACGCATACAAGCGCGCTGACAACGCCCGGCGGCGGGCGGCGCAGCGGCGGCGGATGGAAAGGATGGCGAAGTGATATGGGTGCTCCAGGGAGATACACCCGCATCTGCGAGGACTGCGGGGTCGTGATGGAGAATGTCGGTGCAACGCGCCGGTTCTGCCCGGCGTGTCTGGCCAAGCGCAGCTTGGAGAAGGCGCGCAACGCCGACCGTGCCAAGCGGGCCGAATGGAAGGAGTGGGAGGCTCAGAGGAGAGTTGAGCAGGAACTGCGGAAGGCATTCCCGCACCCGCCGAAGCCGACCGCAGAGAACAGCATCCAGGCTGTCAATGCCCGCGCGGAAGCGGCTGGCCGCACCTACGGCCAGCAGGTGCTATTTGAACGCAGACAGAAGGAGTTGAAAGACCGTGGCGAAATCTAGCCGAACCGAAGCGTGGCACGAGAGCTATGCTGCTATTTTTGGCCGATATGGCTGCATCCGGCTGACGCTGGAACAAGTCAGCGTGTGCATGGGCGTCCCGGCGCGGTACGTCCGCAAACGCTACCCGAACGGCTGGACCAATATGTCCGGTGCCGATGGCAAAGGCAAGGGAAACACCATCCGGCTGGATACCCTTCTGGATCAGGAATTTGGGGCTTACTAAGGAGGACGAAAAAATGGAAGCAACGAACCCTGTGATGACGAACGATCTTTCCCCGGTGGGTGATCCGCTCAGCCCGGAAATGATCGCCCAGATGGCCAAGGACAGCGTGGAGCGCGGCCAGCCCAAACGGGAGCTGTCCACGGCGAGCAGATACCTTCTGCTGGCCGCAACGAACATCTGCGAAGAGGCATTCCGCAACGTTTCCGGCTTTCTGGACCACTTCCAGAGCGACGAGGCCGAGTATTGGGCGCTGGACGCAAAGAAAGCCATGGATCAGACCCACCGTGTGCTCAACGTCCTCGCCGAGATCGAGGGGCTGGATATCCCCTGACTCATCCCCACCACTGGCGGCAGGTGGTAAAACAAGAGCCGCTGCCAGCGCGAAAGCGCAAAACAAACCGAAATAAGGAGGAAATATAAGAGTATGCCGAATTGGTGTGAAGGTAAACTTAAAGTTCGTGGCAAGAAAGAAGACATCGTGAAGTGGCTTACTGAATGCGTGTCTGTATGGAACCCTAATATTGAAAGGGGTAAGCCTCTTTATGACGCTCTCGTTTTTGAAAAAGACGAAGATGGCGTTTCTTATACATACGATGAAGAGTTTGATGAGCTTCACGTCAATGTGAAACATGACGCTCATATCGCAGGAACTAGGCGAAACTTTGTTGAAAAGTATGAAAATGACTTTTCTTTTGGAGCGGAAGACGGCAATGACATTATTGTATTACCTGTAAAAGCCGCTTGGGCGCTAGAGCCTGAACCTTATGAAAAATTATCAAAGAAGTATGGGCTGGATTTTAGGTTTTACGGATATGAGCGCAACATGGAGTTTAATCAGGAAATTGAAGTTGTCAAAGGGGTAACAACAATCGACCGAGGAATCAAATTCAAAGACTACTGGTGGGAGTGTCCTGATCCGATGTTGGGAGGCTAAACCGGCTCCCAGGCTAAATAGGTTTTTGCTCCAATGATGGCAGGAGGGTAAATAAAAGCCATTACCAGCGCGAAAGCGCAAAATATTTTTTAAGAAACGAGGTATTGAAAAATGAGCTGTGAAAAATGCAGATCGAACGAACCCCACACGTTTCGGCGCGAGTATAGCCGCGACGCCAAGCAGATGGGCCGGGCCATGTACAACATGTTGCTGAACGGTCCGCTGGACAAGTCGCATGCGGTCCTCACCGTGCAGGAAACGCGGGACGCCTGCTCCTACTGTCGCTCTCTGGTCGAGAAAGACATCCGGCTGCTGGTGTACTCTTACAACCCGGATGCCCCTGATGACGCGGAGGACGTTGTGCACGAACCCACGGTCGGCGAAGTGATGCTCTGAAAGGACGGTCAAGATGCCAACGAAAACCAACTCCCGGCGGCGTGGGCCGTCTGCGGGCGTTTCTGGCGGGGTTTTGTCTGAGCCTATCAGTTTCCCGGTCAAGGGTCCGAAAGCCCGCGAGATCAAGCCGGAGGAGTGCGTGGTGCGCGTTATTGCTGCCTGCGAGGATGGAATCCGCGTTGTGGTGCTCCCGAAGGAGTCTGCCGTGCGGGACATCCTCAACGAGACATACGGCCCGCTGGGTTGGGGCGACTCGTACTACTACACCAAAAATTGGTGGAGATGCCAGCTCGAAGTGCTCTCCCCTGTCAATGGTCTTCCGGTGCGGAAGGACGCCGGGCCGATGTGCCTGCCCTCCGCCGATGTGGACCGGATGCAGGAGAACACCAGTTTTCTCCGCGCGGCGGCACTGTTCGGCGTCGCAGAGGACGTGATGGACCTGAAGCCCATCGCCCTGAAGAGCGAGCAGGTCCCGGTGGTGAAGGACCAGCACGGCGTATGGCGCGCGGCGGAAAAGCTCACGGTTGACCGTTTCGCCCGTGCTGAAGACGGACACGTCCACATGGTGCAGTTTGCACTGGCCAGCGGAAAGAAAGTCTTATGGGACGAGGCGACGTTGTAGGGAGCATCCCGGTCGTCTATGACCCAGCCCGGCAGCAGATCGTTGTGGAAAACTCGGCGGAATTTGTGAAAACACAGATCCGCCAAAAGCTGGACGATCTGGCACATGGCTCTCCGCTGCGGTTGACGCTCACCGTGGAGCGGCAGCGGAAAAAACGATCGCTGGAACAGAACCGCATGATGTGGGCGCTGCTCACCATCATGGCCGACACGTACAACGCAGGGAAAGCGGGCGGCACCACACCGGAAGCCTGCTATATCGAGATGCTCGAAGAATACGGCCTCGAATATGACTTTCTGGAGCTTCCGGTGGCCGCTGTGCCCATCCTGCGCAAGGCATACCGGCTGGTATATGTGGTAGAGCTGCTGGACAACAACCGCTGCACTGTCAAGGCGTCGATGGGTTCCAGCAGCTTTTCCACCACTCAGATGACGGCCTTTATTGACGGCATTTTTGACCGTCTGGCCGAGATGGGCGTCAACGACCCGAATGTAACACGATATTGGCAGGAATGGAAGGAGGTGCCGAGGAGTGGATAATAAAACCAACTACAGCTATCTGCTTATGGTGCGTCTTTGGCAGCTTATGGAGAGAAGCAGAGACCTAGGCCCTGAGTATCAGCAAAAGTTTTTTTCTGACATTTTCCCAAAACTTCTTTTCGTAACTGAGCTGTACGACAAGTTGGCCAAAGAGGGAAATTTTGCGCGTTCTGCTTCTTCTTGCGTGTTGCGCAAAGATTGGAAATTTACTACGGCCGATCGTGCCGTCAGCGAAGCTATATTTGATATGGTCATGGCAAGACCCGACAATGTAACATGATATTGGCAAGAATGGCAGGAGGTGCCGAGATGACCAAAAAGCGTTTAATCAAGCTTTTGATGGGCGATTTTGGCTTGCCCAAGCGGGTTGCAACCCAAAAAGCTATCCTTGCAAATCAAAATCACATTCCCTACGAAGAAGTATATTATTATTTTTTTAAGTGTCGGCGGTATATAAATTTTGAGGCGTTGAGATATGGCAAATAGCATCATGCAGACCCGGCGGGAGTGTTATGTCTGCCGGATGAAGTACAACGTGTCCACCGTGGACATGTTGGAAGAACACCATGTGCTCAACGGCCCGCTGCGGCCGGTGGCCGAAAAGTATGGCCTGAAGGTCTGGCTGTGCCACCGGCACCACAACGAGCCGGGATACAGTGCCCATTTTGACCACCACCTTCGGCTCGACCTCAAAAAGCAGGCCCAGCAGGATTTTGAAGACCTCTATGGGCACGACCGCTGGATGGCGGAAATCGGAAAGGATTATCTGAAATGCTCAACATTGTAGCGATCATGGGGCGGCTCGTCGCGGATCCTGAACTGCGCACCACCGCCAACGGCACCAACGTGTGCAGCTTCCGTATCGCCTGCGACCGGAACTTTGTTTCTCAGGGGCAGGAACGGCAGGCGGATTTTATCGACATCGTGGTCTGGCGGCAGGGGGCTGATTTTGTCTGTAAGTATTTCCAGAAAGGCAGCATGATCGCCGTGGATGGCGCATTGCAGAGCCGGAATTACAAGGACAAGCAGGGCAACAGCCGCACGGCTGTGGAGGTCGTGGCAAACCATATCAGCTTTGCCGGGCCCAGCAAGAAGCCCGGCGGGCAGGCCGTGGATGACGGCGGCGAAGCACCGCCCAAGGATTACCGGGAGCCCGCACCGGCATATTCCCAGGGCTCTGCTGACGATTTCGCTGTGATCGACGACAATGATGACCTGCCGTTCTGACCCTCTTGGGGGGGGGTAACTTGTGAAAAACACTACCAAAAAACAGAGCTATATTATGATTCTCGACTGGATGGTCGATAAGTACAAGCTCAAGGGCAACGAGCTGCTGGCCTACGCGCTGATCTATGGCTTCAGCCAGGACGGCGAGAGCGAGTACAAGGGCAGCTTCAGCTATCTTTCCCGGTGGCTGGGAGCCGACCGTGCAACAATAATCCGGGTGCTTAAGCGGCTGGAAAGCAAAGGCCTGCTCACAAAACGGCAGGAACTTGTGGCCGGTCAGATGGTCAACCGGTACGTTGCCGAGGTGCCCGAAGAGGTCCAGAAGACGGTCGAAAGCAAGGACGATGCACCCGAAAATCCGGCGGAATCTCACCCGCCTGACCAGTGGCAAAACGCCACTAGTCGCAAAATGCCACCAGTGGCAAAATGCGACGGGGACCAGTGGCAAAACGCCACGGGAGGTAGTGGCAAAACGCCACCCAGTAATACTACTGGGTATACTACTGGGTATACTACTCCTTCGTGCGCGCGAGGCGCACAAGGGGGCGAACCTACCCCGAAGGATGTTTTCGCGGAGTATGCCGGAACGGACAAGCCTCTGCTGGAGGCTCTGACCCGGTTCGACGCATACCGGGCTTCCCGGAGGGGCAAGGTATGGGACGCTCAGGCTGCACGAGCTGTGTGCGACAAGCTCACCCAGCTGGCGGATGAATCAAAAACAACAAAACGCACAGAGTACATGATCGCCAGCATCATGCAGAGCATCGAGGCTGGATGGAGCGTCCTGGACCACCCGAAGAGCTGGGGCGGCGCACCGAAGCTGAGAAAGACAGTGGACCGACCCGAACCCAGCGGGAACGATTTTCTGAAAAACGCTGCACACCGGCGGTCACTCGCCCGGAAGTGCGGATAGAACCAAAACGGAGGAACCAAAGGTGAAAAAAGGAATATTATTGAGTATCCGTCCGGAGTGGTGCGACCTTATCCTGCAAAGACGAAAAACTGTGGAAGTGCGCAAGACGAAGCCGGAGGGCGTGAAACCTCCATTTAAGTGCTATATCTATTGCACGAAAGAACAGTCGAAGATGGGGTGGCTGCGAATCGTGCCCGGCAGAGGCTGGCTGCGGTTGGATGGTACGGTTATCGGCGAGTTCATTTGCGACAAAATTTGGGAGCTTGCACCGATATGCCGTGCTCCGGATGATGTCGAAGAAATGGCTTGCATGGACAGAGACCGCATTGTCCGCTACCTGAACAAGTGTCACGGCTGGGCATGGCATATCTCTGACCTGAAGATTTATGACCAGCCGAGCGAATTGCGGGCGTTCACCGGCTTGCAGAGTACGCGGTTCGGTATGCGGCCTGTCGAGGTACAGCGCCCGCCTCGGAGTTGGCGCTACGTAGAAAGCAAAAAATAAAAAACGGAGGAACCCACAATGAGAAATATGGCTAAGATCGCGATCATTAACCTCAAGGGCGGCGTCGGAAAGTCCGTCACCGCCTGCAACCTGTCCTGCATCCTGGCGGGCATCCATTCCCGGCGGGTGCTGGTCATGGATCTGGACAAGCAGGCTAACACGAGCAAATTTTTCAAGCGGTTTTCGGACACGGCAGACACGATGGGCGACGTGCTGGAACTCAGAGTCAAGCTGCCCGACGTGATCCAGCAGACCGATTTTGACGGCGTTGACATTGCACCCAGCAACATGAGCATGCTGCTGGCCAACAAAAACGTGATGTTCGACGTCCGGCGCCCGCAGGCCGACCGGCTGAAGAACGCCCTCGAACCGCTGCGAAACGATTACGATTACTGCATTTTTGACTGCCCGCCCGACATCGACATGGCCACCATCAACGCTTTGGTTGCTGCTGATTACGTCATCATCCCGGTGGATTGCGACGAGTGGGCGCTGGATGGGCTGGCCGAGATCATGGATCAGGTGCGGGACATCCAGCACGGATACAACCACGAGCTTGCCGTGATGGGTGTGCTGGCCACCAAGTATTACCGATGCCTATATTCGACGCAGGCCATCAATCAGATCGCCCATCTCGACATCCCGGCCTTCCGGAACGAGGACGGCAGCGTGATGCGCATCAACAACAGCGTCCGGGTCAAGGAAGCAAAATCGGCACATGAGCCGCTGTACAAGTTCGCACCCAAGTGCAAGCCTGCCGAGCAGTACAAAAATTTGGCAGTACGTGTGATGGAGATCGTGGAGGGAAAGTGATATGAGCACTGGATTATTGAGCGGGCTTCTGAGTGTTCAGCCGGATGACCCGGCGGGGGAGCCGCCGCTGAAAGTGGTCATGATCGACCGCAAAAACATTATCATCAACCCGGACAACCGGAAGATCTATCGCATCGGGGACGTGTCACGGCTCAAAGAGGACATCAAGACCAACGGCATCCGCCAACCACTGGAAGTGGTGGAGCTGGATGGTGGCAATTACAAGCTGATCGGCGGAGAGCGGCGGTTGACCGCCTGCGAGGAGCTAGCCAAAGAGGGCGATACACGGTTTGAGGCTCTCCCCTGCGTCATCCTCAAGCTCAAGTATGACGATGACGAGAAGATCGCGCTCATCACGGCCAACGCAACCGCACGTGACCTGACAGACGGGGAACGGTTAGCGCAGTATGAGACGCTCAAAGAGATTTTGACACGGCGAAAGAGCCTCGGCGGGCTGAGCGGAAAGGTCCGTGATGAGCTGTGCAGGATACTGGGCTTGAGCACTGGTGCAGCGGCCCGTCTGAATGCGATCTCGGAAAACTGCGGCGAAGATATTAAGCGGGAGCTTCAGGCCGGTGAGATCACCCTGATGGGCGCATATCGGCGCGCACAAGAGATCATTGCGGCGCGGATGGCGCAGCAGGAAGCAGCCAAAGCCCCGAAACCGGCTAAACCGGTGTACGAAAATCCGGTGGTGTTCGACTGCAAACCAGAGTCTTCGGTAACGATACCGAAACAGGAGCAGGAGCGGCCGAAGGAGCAAGACCGGGGGCGGGATACGCTGCGCAAGCTGGCGGAGAAAACTCTGGGTGCGAGTGCAGCGTGGGAGCTGGCTTGGGAGGACGTGCGTTTCCGGCTTGCGTATTACAAGCAGCCTCTGCCCGGCGGGGCAACGCTGTGGAAGCGAATAGACACCACCAGAGAGGATGCCGGACAGACCTGTGATGACTACGCCATCATTCTGCAAGATAACAGCTTCGCCACCTGCGGCTGGATAAGTTTCTACTCTGGCATTACGGATATTCTGACGAAATATTTTGAGCTGAAATAAACAAGGAGGAACCACAATGGAGCCGCTGACGCCACGAGAATTTCGGAAACTGTATGCTATTCCTTACGACATCGAAAAGCGTCAGCGGCGCATTGAACAGCTCGAAGCGATCCAGGCCGAAGGCCCGCAGAGCGCCTCCGATGTGGTCAAGTCTTCCAGCGGTGAGGGGAACGCCTGCATCCTGAGTCACGCGACCGTGACCGGGACGGACATTTCCTTCACCCGGCGGGAAGATGAGATCAAGCGGCTCAAGCGGACCAACGTCCAGCAGAGGAAAAAGTACATGTACGGTCTGAGCCTTATTGAGAGCTGCGATGACTGCGAGCTGCGAGCGCTGCTCACGGCAGTCTGCACGGAAGGCAAAAAGCCGCAGATCGTGGCAGTCGAGCTTATGGAACAGGGCGTGGACATCGGACCGGAAGCGATCCGGCGTCGGGTCGAACGGTGGATCAATCAGAACGTAAAATAGCGAAACTGAGGATTTCAACGATAAACCGTAAATCCCGTGTCCGGTTTGTCCGGTTTGTCCGGTTTGTCCGGTTTGTCCGGAATGTCCGTTTTTGATGTGCTATAATCAAAATGCGGTTATTGGGTGAGAGCCCAAGCAGCCGCTCATTGTGGATTCAGACTTCCCGGCGGGAATCATAGAGCGGTCGAACCTTACCGCACTCAATGGGACCAGCGCCGTCCGCTCCAAAACCCAGCGGCGCATGACGAACAAGATATCACATCCACCCGGCGGGGTGCCCACAGTGGACACTTTGGAAAGGAGCACAATCCATGCTTGGACTTTTCAGCAAACTGTTTCAGCCTCTCGTGAAAAGCTGTGTGCTTGCACCTGTGTTCCGGAAAATTTTTCGAGTGGCATTCAAAAGTAATTTTGTGCGCATCGCTTGGAGTATCGGTTTTCAGGCGAGCCGCACAAAGCGTGAGCCGCGGGCAGAGATTGGAGGAACAGGCTGTATCTAAGGCGCGACCGACCTGCTATTCGGCGAACACCTGCTGCTGATACCATCGGGTGCAGAATTACTTAAAAATTTACGGCGGCTTTTTAAGCAGCTGCAAAAGGCCGCCGTTTTCATGTCGCTTTAGCTCAACCGGAAGAGCTGACGGCTCATAACCGTTTGGTTGCAGGTTCAAACCCTGCAAGCGGCATTCTATAAATTCCCGTAGCTCAAGTGATGGAGCAGCGGTCTCCAAAACCGCAGGATGCAGGTTTAAGCCCTGCCGGGAATGCCAGACAATGCGCAGGCAAATGGGCGCTGGTGCATTGTATAGCGGGGCATCCGGCCGCGAAAGTTCTGGATGCAGCGGAACCTTATCTCTTGAGCCTCCTGGCGAAATTGATATGCGGTGGAATGCAAGGTTCCGCTTATTTTGAATTTGGCTTGAAATGGCACGAGTGTATAACTTGAGCGGTTTCAGGCTTTTTGTTTTGCCAGAAAGGAGAAATCCGCTATGAGATATGGCGTTCCATATCAAGGAAGCAAGAACAAAATTGCACAGTGGATTATCTCCAATCTCCCATCTGGGGACACGCTGATCGACCTGTTTGCCGGTGGCTGTGCCGTCACCCATGCCGCGATACTGTCTGGAAAATGGAACCGCATTGTCGCAAATGACATCGGTGATGCACCGCAGTTGTTCATGGACGCTATCCACGGAAAGTATGCCAACGAAAAGCGTTGGATTAGCCGTGAGGAGTTTCACCGAATAAAGGATTCCGACACTTACGTTTCGCTTTGTTGGAGTTTCGGAAACAATCGAAGCGATTATCTCTATGCCAGGGAAATCGAGCCATGGAAGAAAGCTCTTCATTTTGCAAGAGTGCATAATGATTATAGTCTATTTCGTGAGTTCGGAATAAAAACAACCGGAAGCAAAAAAGATATTTTAGAAAACGAATCCGTATATAAAGAAAAATACATAAAATGGTGGCTTTCTCAGCAACCATATAAAGCGGATAAACTCGAAGAGCTTATTCACCAAACGGAGTCGGACATAAAAAAATCAGAAAAGGTTCTTAGAGATTATCTTTTAGCCGGATTAAAACAATCTGGAATTTCGCAATCTGAAGTTCAAAAAAGACTCGGAACGCAAATGGCTGGGCGTTATTTTGGCCGCTCTCAATGGAGCTTTCCGACAAAGGAAATGTATCAAAAAATGCAGACATTTATGCCATATCCGACCGAATATGAAGAACTTACAGAACTATACAACCTGAAAAAAAGTTTGCAAAGTCTGCAAAGTCTGCAAAGTCTGCAAAGTCTGCAAAGTCTGCAAAGTCTGGAAAGTCTGCAAAGGCTGCAAAGTCTGGAAAGGCTGCAAAGTCTGGAAAGGCTGCAAAGTCTGGAAAGGCTGCAAAGGCTGGAAATACTGCAAAAAGATTATGCGAAAGTTCAAATCCCGGATGACGCAATTGTGTACGCAGACCCACCATATAAGGGAACGGACAGCACCGGCTATAAATGCGAGTTCGACCATATGGCTTTTGAACAATGGCTGGAAAAGGTTCCGTTTATGGTGATCGTCAGCGAATACGAAGCGCCTGCTGGATGCGTAGAAATTGCAAGCATAAAGAAGCAATCCACTATGGGCACTGGTAACAAAGGCGGGTGCAAAACCGAGAAACTATTTGTTCAGAAAAGGTTCTCGAACAAATATAAAAGCCTAATGCTGCTGGAACATGGGGAACAACTGACAATGCTATGACCGAACGATTGTTGAATTGGCTCAAGAGCCTGATTGCATCCGGCGATGTGCATTCGTTCTACTGCTCTTCGCAGTGGGTGCGGCTGTCGCATGAGGTGCTGGACATGGACAAGCACGAGTGCCAGATCTGCAAGCAGCGCGGGCGATACCGGCGCGCCGACCTGGTCCATCATGTCAACCATGTTAAGGATACACCGGAAAGGGCGCTGGACATCTGGTATACAGATGCAGACGGCAACCGGCAGCGCAATCTTATCAGTGTATGCAAGGACTGCCACGAGACAGTCTGTCATCCGGAGCGGATGCGCAGATACAAAAGCGCTCCGCCGTTGACGCGCGAGCGCTGGGACTGACCGGCTGTGTGAGTCTTACTCCCATGCCCGGTGTCCACGGTGGACACCCCCCTCCCGAAAAAACGGGGTGAGCAGGTCGGGGCCTTACTCGTGGTGTCCCTCGACTTTCCAGCTTTCCTCTCGCGCACACGTGCGCGCGAGAATCGTTGTGATGTTGCACAAAATTTGATGAAAGGATGATTCCATAGTGAAAACGGCAAAACCGCCCTCTCTTACTGAGGCTTGCAAAAAGTACAGCAAAGAATTGAAGGAAATCGAGGATGCGGCGAAAGCGGCGAACTGCGATACAAACTTTTTGTACCGCTCGACGCTCGACCGCTACGTCACCCAGCTGGATCTGTTGACGCAGGCGCAGACGGACATGAACAAAAATGGCCTGACCGTCACGAAAGTCACACCAAAGGGTGCCGAAATGGAAATCGCCAATCCTGCTATTCAAATCTATAACCAGACGGCCAGCGCGGCAAACTCCACCGTTTCAACCCTGCTGCGCGTCATCCAGCAGTTCAAGTTTATGGTGGCGAATGCCGGTGAGGACGATGACCTCTAACATTCCCCCGGAGATTTTGGAGTACATCGAGCAGGTGGAGGCCGATAATCCTCGCGCCTGCCGGGAGCAGCATGCGCTTGTTGCGCTTGTGCGGCGCATTTTTGAAACAGAAGACGTTCATGTGGATACCGAGCGAATGCGGAAATATTTCCGACTCGCCCGGTATTTTCCGTATGACAGGCTTTTTCCGTGGCAGACCTTTGCGCTGGGGTTGTGGTTGTGCACCTACCGCGCAGACAATACCCCCCGCTTCAAAACGCTGTTTGCAATGGTGGGCCGTGGTGCGGGCAAAGACGGCGTGATTGCCATTTCTTCGGCGGCGCTCATCAGCCCATACAACCCGGTCCCGCATTACAATGTGGACATCTGCGCCAACAACGAGGAGCAGGCCGTCACCCCCGTCAAAGATATCGTGGAAGCGCTGGAGAATCCGACGTGGGAAGCCAAATTGTCAAAATTTTACTACCACACAAAAGAGATCCTTCGGGGCCGCAAAAACCTGGGCGAGGTCAAAGGCCGAACCAACAACCCGAAGGGCCGTGACGGTATGCGTTCCGGCGCGGTCATCTTCAACGAGGTCCACCAATACCAAAATTACGACAACATCAAAGTATTCGTCACCGGCCAGGGCAAAGTTGCCGAGCCGCGCGTGGGCTTTTTTACTTCCAACGGCGACGTCAGCGACGGCCCGCTGGACGACTATCTTGCACGAGGCCGCAGGATCTTGTTTGAGGGCGAGGCGGATGAGGGCTTTTTGCCGTTCATCTGCTGCTTGGACTCGAAAGACCAGGTGCACGATGAAAACAATTGGTGCATGGCAAACCCCTCACTCCCCTACCTGCCCCACCTGATGCAGGAAATTCGGGACGAGTACCGCGACTGGCGGGAGCGCCCGGAACAGAACGGTGATTTCATCACGAAACGCATGGGCATCCGGGACGGGGCCAAAGAGATTGCCGTCACCGACTACGAAAAGGTCAGGGCCACCAACACCCCCCTGCCCGACCTGGCCGGGTGGAGCTGCACGGTGGGTATCGACTATGCCGAGTTGAGCGACTGGGCGGCGGTCAACCTCCACTTCCGGCGCGGCGACAAGCGCTTCGATATCAATCACGCCTGGATCTGCGCACAGAGCAAAACGCTGACCCGCATCAAGGCCCCGTGGAAAACGTGGTGTGATATGGGCGTGTGCACCTATGTGGACGATGTGAGCATTTCTCCGTATCTGCTCACGGATTACATCCGGGATTCCGGGCGCATCTACAACATCAAAAAACTGGCGCTGGATAACTTCCGCTACACCATGATGGCCGAAGCGTTGCAGAGCATCGGCTTTGACGCAAAGGACAAGACCCGCGTGAAGCTGATCCGTCCCAGCGACATCATGCAGGTGGACCCGGTGATACAGGACTGTTTCGACCGAGGCCTTTTCACCTGGGGGGACTTGCCTCAGCTGCGCTGGGCAGTCAACAACACAAAACGTGTGCGCAGCAGCCGCAGTCAGGGCGTGGATACCGGAAACTTCGTCTATGCGAAGATCGAGGCAAAATCCCGAAAAACAGACCCCTTCATGGCCTTGGTAGCTTCCATGGTCATCGAAACCGAGCTGGGCACCGGACAAGTTCAGCTCCCCAAAATCGGAGCAATATGCTGGTAAGGAGTTCAAACCATGTCATTTTCCGAAAAAGTAAAAGAGTTCTTCGGATTTCAGAAATCCGATGGGCTCAAGCTCCCCGCGCAGCATGTGGATGAGACCAATGTGCCCATCAACGCCTCGGCGGTAAAAGCATCTCTTGCCGACTGGATGACCTGTTGGGAGGAATACCGCCTGCGGGATCTGGCGTTCAACTGCTGCGTGAACCTCATCGCAAAAGCGATTGCAAACTGCGAGTTCAAGACGTTCGAGCGCGGACAGGTCGTCAAAAAAGATTACTATTACATGCTCAACGTGGAGCCGAACGTCAACGAAAACAGCACGGCGTTCTGGCAAAAGGTCGTCTACCGGCTCTATAAAAACAATGAGGCGCTGATCCTTGCCACCCAGCGCGGCGGCATGCTGAATCTGGTCGTGGCAGACAGCTGGACGAAGCCGGAATACTTTCCTACAGCGGAAAACATCTACCGGCAGATCCAGGTGGGCGATGAACCATACACCCGCGACCTGAAGGAAAGCGAGGTCATCCACCTTGTGCTCAACAGCGCCGATGCAAAGGCGGTGGTGGATGCGCTCTATACCAGTTACAACAAGCTGCTGGAAGCGAGCATGAAAAATCACAGCTGGAATGCTGGCCAGCACATGAAAGTGCATGTTTCGCAGGTCAATTCCGGGCAGGACAATTTCGAGGAGCTGTTTGCGCAGCGGTTGAATCAGCAGTACAAGCCGTTCCTGCAAAATGATTTTGGCATTCTTCCGGAATTTGACGGTTACGACTTCCAGCAATTTTCGGAATCAGGCAAGACCGGCGACACGCGGGATATTCGGGCGCTTGTGGACGACATTTTTTCTTTCACAGCGCGGGGATTTGGCATCCCGTCCGTCCTGGTGCAGGGCGAAGTTGCCGGGATCAGCGACGTGGTCACGCATTGGCTCACAACCTGCATCGACCCGCTGGCGGCACAGATCAGCGAGGAGCTGAACCGCAAGCTGTATGGACGCCGGGTCTGGCAGAGCGGCGACCGCGTGAACGTGGATACCTCGACGATCCAGCATTTCGACATCCTGAGCAATGCGGACAAGATTGAAAAAATCGTGGAAAGCGCGGCATGGAGCATCAACGAGCTGCGTGAAAAGGTCGGAGATTCCGCCATTACAGAGGACTGGGCGAACATCCATTGGATGACCAAAAACATTGCAACGGTCGAAGCCATTGCCCGCAATGCCGCGACCGAAGCCAACAAAAAGGAGGACAAGAACAGTGCCTAAACCGTATTTTGATATGCAGCAGAGCGGCGAGGAAGCCAACATTTATATTTACGGCGATATTACAAGATACATATGGGAGCAGAGCGATGTCAGCGCCTTCCGGCTGGCCAACCAGCTGGAGAAGGCCGGGAACCTTGCCGAGATCAACGTCCATGTGGACAGCTATGGCGGCGATGTCTCGGAGGGCTTTGCAATCTACAACGCCCTGCGGGCCAAAAACGCACAGATCACGACCTACGCCGACGGATTTGTGGCCAGCGCGGCCATCTACCCGTTTCTGGCCGGTACGCAGCGCATCGCCAACAATGTGAGCGCGTTTTATTTTCACCCCGTCATTGGGGGCACCTACGGATATTCCGAAGACCTCCGCGAGGCTGCGGATGAACTGGACAAGCTGACTGAGATCGGCCTGGGTGCGTTTACAAACGCGGGCATGAAGGAGCAGGCGGCGCGGGACCTCATCAACAGTAAAACGTGGTACAGCCCCGAAGCTGTGCTGGAAATGGGCCTTGCCACCAGCATCCAGAAGGGTGTGCGCGGCGACGAGGCCACCCAGAGTGTGCACGACATGCTCATCCGTCAAACGCTGGCCGTTCCCTCCCCGGCTCCCAAAAAGCCGCCCAAGGAACCGCCCGCTCCACCCCAGAACAACCTGCTGAGCTTGTTTTCGAAGCTCTAAAGCTATGATACTTCCAATGGAAAACACCGAGCGAATGGTATTTCCGGGTGTTGGAAAATATGAAATTCCAGAAATAAAACCCGAAACAAACATTCGGATCGACAAACTCGAATGGATTCCTGTAAATTATGCCCTTACCGCCAAAAATAGGGGGGGCAAAGGACTTCATTTTTATAAAGATGATTACCAATTTGAAAGATTTTGGAACAATCCAGACAAGTATATTCCGCTTTTACAAGAATTTGGCGCGGTATGTTCTCCAGATTTTTCTCTGTATGATGACATGCCATTGGCAGTACAAATTTTTATGCACTATAAGAAGCACTGGCTTGCCGCCTACTGGCAGGCTCATGGAATCCATGTGATTCCAACGTTGTGCTGGTGTGGGGAAAAAAGCTATGATTGGTGCTTTGATGGTGAGCCCAAAAATGCTATTGTGAGTATTTCCAGCCATGGAACACAATCCGACCCATACGAAGCCGAGTGCTTTGCGAAACATTGTCGAAGAGCATTAGAAACTCTTCAGCCAAACCAAATCTTATGGTATGGAAAGTGCCCGGAAGAATTTGACTGGAATGTTACAAAAGTAAAACCGTTCCAGTTTGAAAGAAAGGAGCATCGAAATGGCTAAAAGAGGAAGCGGAAGCTCTTCGAGATCGGGAAAAGGATATGCCGCTGGAAGAACTATGGTAGATGATTTTAATGTTTCTGGCACTGCAAAACAAATAAGCTATGCACGAGACATTATGAAACGTCCGTTTGATTGGATTGAATCCAATCTTGCACGTCAAAACGAAAATATTTCTAACGCTAAAAGTGCTTCCACAAAAAGAACTTACGAAGGATTTGCAAAAGAATATAAGGACTTTGGAACTTATATTACAAACAATATGTATAAACCAATGCGAGATAGCAAAAAAGAAATTAAGGCCTCTGATATTATTAGTACACAATATCGATTTGATGGCCAAAAACTTTTTTCTGTCTGGAAATCCCAGAAAAAATAATTTGCCGTAAAGGCGTGTCCAAACTGGACACGCCTTTTTGAATACCAAAAAGGAGACAACAACATGAATCTGAAAGACATGTACCAGAAGAATCAGAAACTGTCTGACCTGCGCCAGCGGCTGGCCGCTGCCATCAAGGACAACAAGCCCGACGAACTGTCTGACGTCTTTTCGGAGATGTGCCAGACCATCGGCGACATCAATGCGGAGGAGTACGAGGCCCAGCTGAACGGTCTGAGGCAGGAACTCGACAACTCTGCTCTGTATGCGCGCGGCGTCCGGCAGCTGACCACGGAAGAGAAGGAATACTACCAGAAGATCAGCGACGCCATGCGCAGCGAGAACCCGAAGCAGGCCCTCGAAAACGTGAGTGTCGTTTTCCCGCAGACCATCATCTTCCGCGTCATGGAAGACCTGACCGAGAGCCATCCTCTGCTGAGCAAGATCCAGTTCACCCCGACCGGCGGCGCCATCCGGATGATGCTGAACACCGACGGCCGCCACAAGGCCGCATGGGGTAAGCTGTGCGCAAAGATCATCGAGGAGCTGACCTCCGGCTTCAAGGAAGTTGACGTCGGCCTGTACAAGCTCTCTGCGTTCATCCCGGTCTGCAAGGCTCAGCTGGACCTCGGCCCCGAATGGCTGGACCGCTATATCCGCGCCATCCTGGCCGAAGCACTCGCCAACGGCCTGGAAGACGGAATCGTGATGGGCGACGGCAACGACAAGCCCATCGGCATGATCCGCGATGTGAGCGAGAGCGCTTCCGTTGTCGGCGGCGCATACCCCGAAAAGGCCAAGATCAAGGTCTCGGATTTCGAGCCCACCACCATGGGAAAGCTGGTCGCTCTTCTGGCCGTCACCCCGAACGGCAAAGACCGCAACCCGGATGACCTCATTCTGCTGGTCAACCCGCAAGACTACTATGAGAAGGTCATGCCCGCCACCACGATCCGAACCCCGGACGGCACCTATCGCAACAACGTCCTGCCCTATCCTGCCACCATCATCCCGGTTTCCGCTCTGCCGCGCGGTCAGGCTGTGTTCGGCGTGGGCCGTCTGTACTTCGCAGCGGTCGGCATGAACAAGGGCGGCAGGCTGGAGTACGATGACTCTTATCGCTTCCTGGAGGACGAGCGCGTCTACCTCATCAAGCTGTATGCCAACGGCTTCCCGGTGGACAACAACGCTTTCCTGAACCTCGACATTTCCGGCCTGCGCCCGCTGAATTACAAGGTCGAGACCGTCACCTCTCCTACCCCGTCCGCTGACGCCAACCTGGCCTCCCTGAAACTGGGCAACCTGACCCTGACCCCGGCCTTCAGCGCGACCACAGCCAGCTACACTGCAACGACCGATACGGCCTCCAATGTCATCACTGCCACCCCTGCGAACGCCGGTGCGACCGTGCAGGTCAAGGTCGGCAACAAGATCATCGAGAACGGCAAGTCTGCCACCTGGGCCGAAGGCTCCAACACTGTGACCATCAACGTGACGGCGGAAGACGGCACGACCACCAAGGCCTACACCGTCACCGTCACCAAGTCCTGACCTTATGACGACCGTATGGGATGGCATCCGGGACGTGCTGCTCCCGGATATCAAGACCTATCTCGACATCACATGGGATGACGACGCCGTGGACACGAAGGTCTGGAACCTCACCGTAGGCGGTATGTCCTATCTGGATGGCAAGATCGGCGAGCCACAGGACTACACCGCGCCCGGTCTGCACCGGGACTTGCTCATGGATTACGTCCGCTACGCCCGCGACGGCGCGGCGGATATCTTCGAGAACAACTACCGTCATCTCATTTTGGCAGCGCAAAACGAAAGGCGGGTGAGCGCTTATGCCACGCAAAATGCCAACCAGACCAACGAATGACATCTCGCAGAACTTCAACGCAGGCGTTCTGGCCGTTTTTTCGACCGAGGACGTCGCCGATGTCGGCCACCAACCCAAAATCAAGCTGAAAAGGAAGCTCTCGGCCTGCTACGAAGAGCAGCGGCTTGGCATCAACCGGCTGTATCTCAGCCGCCAGAACCTTGCGGAGATCGTCCGCGTGGTGCGGGTGCCGCGCGCACCGGTGCAGATCAGCAGCCAGGACGTGGCCCAGACCGAAGACGGCCACTATTATCGCATCGACACGGTGCAGGTGGTGGAAAACTGCCACCCGCCCTCGATGGATATCAGCCTGCGGGCCGTCGAAGAAGATTTCGACAAACACCTGAAGGAGGATGGCAAATGACGTGGAGCGAGTGCATCATCGCGGCCCATACTGCCGTCACCGACCAGGTCAGCCATGGCGGGCGGATGAAATCCAAGCGGTATTTCGTCTGGCAGGAAGACGGAGCCTCCGATTTTGAGGCGGAAGGCAAGCACGTCGAGGGCTGCGTCACCGGCACGACTGACCTTTTTACCCAGAACGAGTTCGACCCCTGGCGCGAGGCGCTGGAGCAGTCGTTCGACTCGTTCGATTCCATCGCCTGGCGGCTGAACAGTATCCAGTTCGAGACCGACCGGGGCATCTGGCACTACGAGTGGAGTTGGGAGGTGGCCGGTTGTGGCTAAGATCACCTCCAAAAAGGCCAACGACTATCTTGCCCAGCTGGAAAAGTTGACCAACGAAACGGACAGCATCTGCAAACACGCGGTCTATGAGGGCGCAAAAGTCGTGGCCGATGCGATCAAACAGTCCATCGACGCGCTTCCAGTCCAGGCACCACCGGCAAAACAGTCGTATTTCTATCTGTCGCAGGAATCCAGAGATGCGGGAGAAAAACTGCATGGAATTTCTGAGGCACAGAAAAAAGGCTTGCAAGAGGGCTTCGGCATCACCAACATGCGCCACGAAAACGGTGCCTGGAACGTCAAAATCGGATTTGAGGGCTACAACGAAGTCCAGACAAAGACCTATCCGAACGGCCAGCCGAACGCGCTCATTGCCCGCAGCGTTGAAAGCGGGAGCAGTGTGCGTGAAAAAACGCCTTTTATCGCCCCGGCTGTCAACGCCTGCCGGAAAAATGCGCAAAAAACCATGGAAGTGGTAATCCAAAAGCAAATCGAAGCCATCACGAAGAAATAAACCCAAAGAAGGTGTCCACCGTGGACACCTTCTTCTTTTTTATTTGGAGGAAAAAACATGCCTGAGAATCCGAAAAGCATTGTGACGACCGGTTTTTCCAACATCCATGTCGCGCTGTATGCAGCCGACGGTGGGAACGTCACTTACACCGGCGTCCGCAAGCTGGGCCGCTCGGTGAGCATGAGCACCGATATCTCGACCAGCGACGACAACAACTTCTACGCCGACGACCGGCTGGCAGAGACCGAGACCGGCTCCGCTTTCACGGACGGCTCCGGCACCATGACCATCGACGGCCTGAGCCCGGACGACGAAGCCTTCCTCATGGGCCTGAAAGCGGGCAACCCGGTGCAGGTGGACAGCAACAGCGTTGAGACTCTGGAGTATGGTGCGGAGATGGAGCCGCCCTACATCGGCATCGGTGCCACGAAAAAGGGCCAGCGAGACGGCAAGAGCTACTGGGGCGCCATTATTCTGGCAAAATGCCGCTGCAAGGTGCCCAGTGACGACGCCACCACGCAGGAGAATCAGATTGACTGGCAGACCCAGGACATCGACTTCACCATCCTGCGGGACGACAGCGCGAAGAACCGCTGGAAGATCATCCCGAAGACCCTGTTCACGACCGAAAGCGCGGCAGTGGCCTTCATCAAGAAAGCTCTGGGAGGCGAATAAACCATGGATTGGGAAAAGCTCGATTTTATCCAGGACGATGACCGCCTTTTTACGATGGTCATTGAGGGCGTCGTCTATCCCTTGTGCCTGACCGTCAAGGCCAATAAGATCATCGACCGTGATTTCGGAAATGTCAGCAAAGTCGGCGATGTTCTGCGGGAGCATGCCGAAAAAGAAGAGATCACGACCCTGATGCAGATGACCAACAAGCTTTTGATGGCGCTGATTTCTGGCGGCCTGGCCCGGTGCGCTATCAAGGCAAAAATGCGCGGCGAAAAAATCGAATTGCCTGACCTTCCGGACGACGACGACCTGGACGGTCTGTTTACGTACGAGGATATGCCCACGGTTCAGCAGGCCATTTTTGCGGCTCTGAACGGCGGCGCAAAGCGCAACGTTGAAACGGCCCCGGACAAGTCACCAAAAAACGTCGAAACAGCCACGTCGTCCAACTAAACACGACGTGGCTTGTCTACATGGGACGAAAAATTGGCATGAACGAAGAAGAAGTTCTTGCCTGTCCCTTGGGTGACTTGCTGGATTATATGGCGTGTATGCAGATTGAGAACGGTGCAGACCAGAAAGTCTATGCCGATCTCGATGCGCTGGCGGCGATACGATGAGGAGGTGGTAACGCTTGGCAAAAACGGATATAGGCCCACGAATCAGCGTTGAGGGCGAGAGCGAATACCGCAAACAGATGCAAAACATCATCCAGCAACAGAAGGAGTATTCCTCTGAGCTGAATCTTGTCACTGCACAGCTTGGAAAAAACGCCACCGCACAGCAAAAGGCCTCCTCCATTGCCTCTGTGCTGAAAAAGCAGATCCAGAATCAGGAATCTGCCCTTTCAGCACAAAACACGATGCTTCAAAAAGCAGTCACCAAATGGGGCGACGCCAGCAAAGAGGCATCCGGATTCCGCACTGCGATCAACAAGACCAGCGCCGAACTGACAACCCTCAAAAGCCGCTTGTCTGACGCGGAAAACGGTCTGGGCGAATTTTCGGACCAGACAAGAACGTCCGGCGACGACCTTGCTGCCTCTGTGACGGCGGGCACGTTGGCCGCAAAAGCCTATGCGACCATCGGCAGCGAACTGCTGTCGGCAGGCAAAAAGGTCGTTGAAGCGGGTGTCAGCTATAACGCCCAGCTGGAACAGTATCAAACGGCACTGACCAACATGCTCGGCAGCGCATCCGATGCGGAAAACGCACTGGAGCAGATCAAGCAGGACGCGGCCCGGACCCCCTTCGACACGGCGGGCCTTGTCAAGGCCAACGAGCTGCTGATCTCGACCGGCGTTGATGCAGATTCTTCCCGCAAGGTCATCCTTGCGCTGGGCGATGCGGTCTCTGCAACCGGCGGCGGCAACGAGGAGCTGAGCCGGATGGCCCAGAACCTCCAACAGATCAAAAATGCCGGAAAGGCCACGGCAGCAGACATCAAACAATTTGCCTATGCGGGCATTGATGTCTATGGCATTCTGGCCGACTACACCGGCAAATCGACCGCCGAAGTGCAGAAAATGACCGTCACCTATGACGTGCTGACCGCTGCACTGGAAAAGGCCTCAGACGAGGGCGGACGGTACTACAACTCCATGTCCACCCAGAGCGAGACGCTCAACGGCCAGATGTCCACGCTGACGGATAACGCCACCCAGCTGGCGGGTCTTATGACTGCTGATCTGACCGACGGCATCAAAATGGTCGTTGGCAACCTCAATGATATGACCGTTGCGGCGGCTGAAGCATACAAAACGGACGGCTGGGTCGGTCTGGCAACGGAGATCGCGTCGCTGAATCCGCTGATCTCAGGCGTAATCAGCGAGATGTCTGCTTTGGGCGATGGACTATCTACCATTGCCCAAAATGCTATCAGCGTCCTCGATCAGTGGAGCTACAAGCTCAACAAGGCGCTGGGCAAGGACGCCTATACAGGGTATGACAGCTACGAGGACTACCGCTCACAGACGGACAGCCAAAAAAACAAAAACCGCCGAAGGCAGGAAGCCCTGGCCGGAAAAGGTATCTCAAACCAAAAGCAATACGACCGGCTGCATCCGACCGTAAAGACCCCGACAAGCAGCGGAAGCGATACGCCGACCGGGAGCACGACCCAAAAAACCAAAAAGGCCGCTGCCGACCAGAAGAAGCTCGCCAACAGCGTGACCGAAACCAACACCCAGCTGTTGGAGGGCACCGGCAACATCGTCGGGGCCATCAAGCAGGTGACGGAAACCGCCGATAACACCTACAACGTCTACGACGGAACGACCAAGCAGCTCAAAGGCACGACGCAGGAAACCGCCCAGACCGTCACCCGAACATGGACCGAGATGGTGGACGGCCTCCAAAAAAACTACAAACAGGTCGTCACCCTGCTGGACGGCGTGGAGCAGAGCAGTAAGACGACCGTTGAAAACGTCACGACTGCCGGAAAGACCGCGGTTGCCTCGAAGTCGGAGAAGATCTATGGTGTGGACGGCGTTGTCGGCGCTCTGGACCGGACGACCCAGACCACCAAGAAGATCGAACAAGTCATTGACCAGACGACCGGCGAGGTAAAAGAGAACGTTGTCTCTACGACCGATGTGGTGACGGACTCGTATACCGCCATTGTGGACGGCGTCGCCCAGGCAGTCACTCGCACGACAACTTATGTCAACGGCATTGTGACCGATGTGCAGGAAAAGACAAACGGCCTGAAGACCGAGATCAAGGGCGTTCAGGGCACGGTAGGCAGCTTCTCGCAGTTTATCCTCGACCTGGATACGAAACTGGGCGGTCTGGAACAGGCAGCTTCTAACCTGACCAAAAGTCCGCTCGGAAGCTGGTTTTCGGACTTGTCGAAAGGCTACCGCGCAAGCGACAGCTTTTTTGACAACATCGACGTGCCAGGCCTGATTGTAGGAGGGCTTGTTTCAGCGGCTACGGGTTACATGAAGGGCGGCATACCGGGAGCAATCGCAAGCGCAGGCCTGTCCATTGTGGGCAACCTGATCGGGACAAATCTTTCCGGCCTGGCCAATGAGTCGAACAACTGGGGCGCAGACCTTGTCACCGGCATGGCGAACGGCATGAAAGAGGCTGGCGGATTTTTGGCCACTGCCGCCAAAGGGCTGGCCGAGACCGTGAAAAGTTTCCTGCATTTCTCCCGCCCGGACGTTGGCCCGCTGCGGGAATATGAGCAGTGGATGCCGGACATGGTCAAAGGCATGGCCAAAGGGATCACCGATAATGCCTATGTGTTGCGCGACGCAGTGCGCGGGCTGAGCGGCCAGATGGAAACTCAGCTCACCTATGACGTGGGCCGGGCCAGCTCTGCGCTCACCACGGCTTACAACACCCGGCGCATCAACATGGGCGGCGTCAGCATCAGCATCTACCCGCAGGAAGGGCAGGACGCTGAGGAGATTGCCCAGTACACCATCGACAAGCTGCAAATGATGATCAATTCGGAGGCCTCCGCCAATGGAGAAATACCTGTATTTTAACGGCCACAGCTCGGACGAGTATTTTTGCCACATCGAGCACAAGCCGGAGATCCCGGTCCCGGAAGCCAAATACGAGGAGTATGAGGTGCCGGGCAGAAACGGAAAGCTCCATGCTGACCTTGGCTATTACGACAATATCACCGTGACGTATCAGCTGTATTTCCATGGCAAAAACCCGACGGCGGAAGATGCCCGCACCGTCAAGAAATGGCTGGCCGGAACGCCGGGAGCGCATCAGCTCTCCGATGGATACGACCCGTCGTTTTTTTATTTTGCCACGGCCAAGCCGGGCAGCATCTCGAACATCCTCAACAAGTACGGCCGGCTGTCGGTTGATTTTGACTGCGATCCGCGCCACTTTCTCGTGTCAGGCTATCAGGCTGCGGCACTGGAAAACGGACAGACCCTTCTCAACCCGCTGGATCAGGTGGCACTCCCCTATCTGGAAATCACCGGAAACGGCGCAGAGGGAAAAGTTGTCGTCAACGGCGTGGAATTTGCCGCCATGCCCCCGGCAGATCGGGTGCTCTATGCCGACTGCGAAAACTGGGACGCTTACGTCACCGGCGGCACCAATGCAAACGCGCTTGTCGGCGGCACCTGGCCCACGCTGCGGCCGGGCGAAAATACGATCAGCTGGAGCGGCGGCGTGACCGGCGTGACCCTGACTCCAAGGTGGTGGACATTATGACGCCGATCTTACACGAGGCCGATGTGACCTCTATCGGCAATTACGGTCTGGGCGCGCTGAAAGACTCTCTGAGCTGCACCGTCAGCTGCGAAGAAAACGGTGCGTATGACCTGACCCTCATCTATCCGATGACCGGTCTCCATGCGGAGCTGCTGGCCGAACGCAGGCTCATCAGCGCGGCCCCGTCCCGGTACGAAAACCGGCAGCTGTTTCGCATCTACCGGATGACGCGGCCCATCGACGGCAAGATTCAGGCCTATGCGCATCACATCTCGTATGACCTCAACAACTGCATCGTCAAGCCTTTCACGGCTGCGTCGCTGAGCGAGGCCATCACAAAACTCAAGGCTGGGATCGTAGGAGACTGCCCGTTCGACATTTCAGCCAGTTACGATACTGCGGGCACGTTTTCGGTCTCGAAGCCGATGACCGTCCGTGCGGCGCTGCTGTCCAGCAACAGCGACAACCTCGCCTCGGCCTACGACGGCGTCTGGACGTTCGACGGCCTGAGCTGTGTGCTGCGCAAAAAAGAGACCGTTGACCGCGGAGTCAAGATCGCCTACGGCCTGAACCTGCTGGACGTCACCCAGGAAAAAAATATCGAGGACGTCTACACCCACGTCTATCCCTTCTGGATGAGCACCGAGAAGAACAAGTATTATGACCTGGAGCCCATCGCGGCTTCCAGCATCACCGGCTATCGGAAGATCTATCCGCTCGACCTCACAAGCTACTACCAGAAAGCGCCTTCGGACGCCAGCATGAAAAAGACAGCTGACGAGTTCATCCAGAAAAATGAGATCGGCAAGATCAGCGTCAGCCTGACGGTCTCTTATGTGCAGCTGGAAAAGTGCGTGGAGTACACAGGCTCCGGCCAGAGCGGGATTATCCTGCGCGGCGATACGGTCGAGGTGCGGTATCTGCGTTTGGGCGTGAGCGCCACGGCGCGGATCACCAAAACGGATTACAATGCACTGCTGGAGCGCTATGACTCCCTGCAAGTGGGCGACGCCAAAGAGCGCCTGGCCCGCACGACCATCCGGGAGCGCAGCCGCGTGACCACCACCAACGACCGGGCGGTGGATGCAAGCCGCGTGGCCACCGATTATATCGAGGAGAGCGACACGGGAAGCATCAATTTCGGTGTCGGCGATCACTCGTATATCATCAACCCGGACGGCCTGGAATTTCGCGGGGTGCGAAATTCCAGCGTCATCTGGGACAACTCCGCCAATGCGTCGGGTGGTCTGGACGGCAATGTTTTTGTCCCGATGGATCTGGCAAGCTATGCGGTCGTTGCCGTTGGCTTCATCGACAATTTGGGCAGTATTTTTGACAGCAGCGTTATCGACAACAACAGTATCCAATGGGCAATCGTGCCGGTCAACGGAAAAAGTGTCCGCGCAACGTACACCTGGGACTATCCGCGCATCCGGGAATTTTCGGTCAGTAAAACCGGTGTCCAGTTTGGACCCGGTGGATGGCTGGAATCCAAAAAAGTAAACAATATCCCGATAGGCGTGACGATGAACAAGAACAAAAAGTGCTGTATCCCATACGTTGTGATGGGCTTTTTGTGATGGAGGAGTCTATGTATCTTATCACGTTCCGGCCTGACACGCGCCGGATCACATCGGCGGGTGTTATCAACCCGACTTACGCGCTGACCACCCTGCCCGATGGGGCCGCATACTCTGACACACTTCCGGACGGAAATGTGACGGACTATCTGCTTTCCGAATCAGGCGATTTTATTTTGAGCAAGGAGGACAATGATGCGAGAGATCAAAATTGACTTCGACAACCCCGGTCTTCCGCAGCGTCTGGACGTTGTGGAGAACGACGCGCAAAGCCGCTTCTTCAAGGCCGTGCTGTACAAGGACGGCAAGGCATACGTTGCACCGTCCGGAGCAACGTACAGCATCATGTACCGTGGATTCGGCCCTCAGAATGAGGGCTGGTATGATACCATCAACGACGGCGCTGGCAAGCGGGCGGCCTGCTCGGTATCCGGCAACGTCGTTACCTGCGAGATCGCACGGCAGGCCCTCCGCGTCCCCGGCCATGTCAGCGTCGTGCTCTGCGTGACCGGTAGCAATGGCTATATGCTCCACGGCTGGCCCATTGATTGCAACTGCCGCAATGATAATTATACCAGCGGAACGTCGGTGGAAAGCTTCTTCTATATCACTCAGGTCACCAACGCGGACTGGACCTCGGCGATCCAGACCTGGGAAGAGCTCAAGAACATGATCGACCCCACCCTCTCCCTCTCCGGCAAGGCGGCGGATGCGGCAAAGGCGGGAGAGGCGGTTGGTCAGCTAAAAGAAGATATAGATAATATAGTCAATGGTGTAAAGCCTGTACACAAAGATATAGTAT
>OODL01000574.1_pt1 | contig 41569 bp, 66 predicted proteins | sample 1671181 | NCBI WGS metagenome assembly OODL01 (sample SAMN06348130, study PRJEB24527) | human gut metagenome | biome: human gut; feature: ankylosing spondylitis patient; material: feces | host: Homo sapiens | place: China | collected 2015-10 | reverse complement strand
GGTGCATCCTCTGCCACAGGTGACTACGGTGCATCCTCTGCCACAGGTAACTGCGGTGCATCCTCTGCCACAGGTTACAAAGGTGCATCCTCTGCCACAGGTGACTACGGTGCATCCTCTGCCACAGGTAACTGCGGTGCATCCTCTGCCACAGGTTACAAAGGTGCATCCTCTGCCAACGATCCAGAGAGCGTTGCGGTTGCATGGGGATACAAAGGAAAAGCAATGGGGACCCTTGGTTCCCATATCGTCCTTGCTGAATGGAAATACATTGGCAGTAAAAAGGATGACAGATACGACAAAGCAGAGCAGGAAGCATGGGAGTTTGTCGGTGCGAAGATGTTTAGGGTAGACGGTGAAAAAGTGAAGCCGGATACATGGTACAGATTGGAAAATGGTGAACTTGTGGAGGTGGAAGAGTAATGGGAAAAAAGGAAGAAGTTTTGATTGCTGTTCCTTACGATGACTTTATCTGTGGAATACAGGCATTGCGGATTCTTATATCTGCCAGGCAGATGTTAAAAAGCGGTGATGCCTTTGCATCCGATGGACTTAAGGCAATCCTCGGAATAAAAAAAGAGGACGGTGATAAGGATGCCGGAAAGGATTGAGAACCGCATGGTTGTGGATTCTGAATGGGAAAGCTGTTATTCATCACAACCTGAAGTAGTAAAAGAGCCTGGTTACCACAAATATGGTACTGGTGATTTTGTTCCCGAGAAGGAAGCTTATGAATATGCACTTGATCAGTGTTTAAATGGGTCAGAGGAAGATCAGAAGGAATTTAGAACCATGCTTGTTGAATGGTACTTCAGTTGTGGAGCATGGAGAAAGGAAGAATATAGTGGCACTTAAACCTTGGGATGAATTAAGAAAAATAGATGTAAGACCATTTTGTGAAGAGCGAGATGGAATGCTTTATCTGAATTGGGCAAAATGCATTTCTCTTTTGCATGAGAACGGTGCAAAGGTGGTCCGGTGGATTCCGATCCCTGATGAAAAAACAGGAACAAGCCTACGTATGACAGAAACAGTATTTTCAGACAGCAAAAATAATACTAATCGTTGCTATGAGACAAGAATACGGGTCGTAATTGATGATATGGAATTTGAGATGCAGTCTCCTGTAATGAATGGTACAAATCCAGTAAAAGATAATTCCATGTCGCAGCAGAGGGTATGGAACAGCATGTGCAGATCTTTTGTAAAGTGCGTTGCTATCAATACTGGTCTTGGATTTGATTTGTGGCTAAAAGAAGAAGCGAGACCTTTCCAGATGGGAATCCCTCAAGATGATGCTCAGCCTTCCGCTGCCAGTATGACTGTCTTGAAACAGTTATGTGAGAAACATAAGGTTAATCTTGCTTACTGGGCTAAAAGTAACAACAAGACCGTAGAAACATTGACTGGATCAGAAGTTGGAATGATGTTGCAAACGTTGAGAGAGAAATATGGGGATGATTGATAATGGAATTTACCGGGAAAGTGGCTGGAATCACAATGGATTTCATGACAGGCAAATATAACATATCGTTTCAAGCGGACTCAGCCGATGCCGTGACCAGCCAGTTTGACGGTATCAGGGATGCAGAGAAGTTGACCATTACCGCTGTTAAATTCCGTCAGAAGAGATCACTGGATGCAAATGCCTATTACTGGCAGTTGATCACGAAGCTGGCAGAAGCAATGCATATCTCAAAGGGACGGATGCACAACATGATCCTGAGGAAGTACGGACAGCGGGAATACATCGAGGGAAAGCTTGTCACTCTAACACTCCCGGACACGGACAAGGCAGAGAACACAGCATTGGAAGCTGAGACTTACCATATCGGTCCGACATCACAAGTGCGTGAGGGCAAGGATGGAACCATGTATCGCACATATGTCATGTACCGTGGCTCTCACGATTACGACACCAGGGAGATGAGCGAACTTATCAATGGACTGGTATCCGAATGTAAGGAAGTTGGTATTGAAACCCTTACTCCTGCGGAACTGGAAGAAATGATGAAAGCGTGGAAGCCATGAAGAAGTGTTGGAGTGTTCTGACGGATGATATGGGATCCTGCTATATCACCCATTTGGGAGTAGTCCATATCCACCATGTGTTTAACGGCAGCCGAAAGAAAGCCAGTGAAGAAAGAGGATTCCTTGTACCCTTGCATCCTACCTTACATACATACGGACCGGACAGCGTGCACATGAAACCGAATCAGGGACTTGACCTACGGCTGAAGCAGGAATGTCAGCGGTATTATGAGGAGCATTACGGATCCCGTGAAGAGTTTATAAAAGAGTTTGGAAGGTCTTACCTATAAGGTTGCAACACCTGCCCTGCGGGGCGAAAGAAACCGTTTGTGTTAGTAATGGTGTCTCACAAACAGCCATTATTAGTGTCAGGGCGGACGGGGATCCGCCTGGGAGGTGGTCTATATACTGATTGAGAATTACATACCTTTTGGATATGCCAACCGGATATCTCGGGAAAAACTGGTGACAGATACAAGATTGAGTGACCGCAAGATCCGCAAGGAGCTGGAAGAGGCTCTGCTGCAGCGGGATACACTTATCATCAATATAGATAATGGATACTTCCGGCCGGACGGCAGTCTGGCGGACAGGCAGAAAGTCAAGGCATATCTGTTCAGGGAGCAGGCAAGGACCAGTAGCTGTAGCAAGCGTTGTAAAGCTATACGGCGGTGCCTGGCACCGAAAGCAGATAATACCGGTCAGATGTCGTTGAAAGATTTCGGAATAGGGTAGGTGGTCTGCGTGGAGTACATAAAACTGAACCGGAAGATCATGGAATGGGAGTGGTACGGAAATATAAATACTTGCCGGTTATTTATCCATATGCTTCTCAGGGCAAATTGGAAAGATGGAAGATTTGAAGGCAAGGTGATTCCCCGCGGATCCTTCGTCTCATCACTTCCAAAGTTGGCAGATGAGACATCCATGACGATCCGGGAGGTAAGAACCGCAATTTCGCATCTAAAATTGACAGGCGAAGTGACATGCAAAACATATCCGAAATATACCGTATTTACGGTAAAAAACTACTGTGAGTATCAGTCGAGTGACATACAAAATGACAGCCAAACGACAGGCAATCGACACTCTAATGACATTCTAACGACAACAATAGAAGAAAAGAAAGAAGGAAAGAATAATAAAAAAGAAGATACTAACGTATCTAAGAAAAAATTTGAGCCTCCGACCGTTGATGATGTACGTGCCTACTGCCAGGAGCGGAACAATAGCGTTGATCCACAGACCTTTGTTGATTTCTACTCGTCAAAGGGTTGGATGGTTGGGAAAAACCACATGAAGGACTGGAAAGCAGCAGTGAGGACCTGGGAGAAATCCAGTAGGCAAAGCAGAGAGGCACCAGCGCAGAAGAAGTACGATGCCAACAAAGGTATGATGACATCGAACTACGGAGATATGTCTGAGTTTGAAAAATCTATGTTGGCAAATTGAAGGGAGAACGATGAGCAATCAAAATTATCGAAAGGCAATGGCCATTGAAGCCAAGAACAAGAAACGAATATTGGAGGTTAATCCCAACGTTGATGATGGCAGTGGGATATACGTTCTGACCCGGACAGACGAGGATGGAATCCGGTATGCGTACATAGGACAGGCTAAACACCTGTTGACGAGACTGGCACAGCACCTCTCCGGGTACCAACATATAGATTTATCAATAAAAAGTCATGGTTTACTTTCTGTTGATGAAAATATTTATGGATGGAACATAGGATTTTTTCATTATGAAGTAGATGACTTGGATTATTGGGAAAAATATTGGATTAAAAAGTATGCACAGTATGGTTACCAGCTCAGGAACAAAACAGCCGGCGGGCAGGGCGAGGGCAAGAAGCAGATTGACGAGTACCGCCCCGCCAAAGGCTATAGGGATGGCATAGAGCAGGGTAAAAGGATGTTGGCGAGGGAATTACTGTCTATCGCAGAAAAGCACCTTAAAATCGATCTGAGAGAGGATAAGAGGGGGAATAAGATTTCTCAGAAGCAATATGATAAATTCATGGCACTAATCCATGCGGAGGGCAATGATGAAAGCGTACATGATAGTGACGAATGATGAATTTGAACTGCCGGTGAAGGTGGATATCTTCGGGGCAAAAGCCGCGGCTGATTACCTGGGGATCTCGGAACAGACATTTCGGACCTGCCTGCATAGGGATTCATGGTGTCGGAAAACGCATAGGTATAAGGCTGTGGTTGATGAAGATGCCACGATAAGACTCCGGGCAGAGCGCAAGGAAGAAATGGATGCACATTGGAAATATAAGCGTGCATTTGACCCTGCATACCGCGAGAGAAGACATAAATACGACAGAGAAAGGTGGATAAAGAAATGTGAGCAGAGGATTTCACAGTGATGATGAATTGCGGGAGATGGAGGAGCATCCGGGAGAGATGTCAAGGCATATCGGACGGACAAAACCATATGACTGCAGCTACCCTGTGATGGAGAGCAAGCCGAGGATTGCGGCCTGGATGCCACTGCCGGAGACGTACCGGGAAAGTGAGGTAGAATATGGCAAATAGGAACACACTGCATAGCAACAAATTGGATGCTTTTCGCAAATGGCTTATCAAAACCGGATGGACGATTGAAGAACCGAAAGGTATATGGGAAGTATTAAGAGCGAAAAAGGCAGGAAGACAGAATCCCTTGATTGTCTATCAAAAAATGAACAAAGAGCATTTAAGCGTGCTGGACAGAGATATTGATGTCATCAAGAGATTTTTGCAAGAAAAGTAGGTAGAAGATGGTGAAATGTAATAATTGCAAGAATTTAGAAACAAAGGATAATGGTTTCGATGCGTATTCATGGTGCGAGAAAATCAACGACTGTCCGCATGAGGATATAGAAAGAGACTGCGAGCATTACGCACCCATGACCAACGCAGACCGGATCAGGAGCATGACGGACGAGGAATTGGCAATGGCTATTATGTGTCCTGCGGAATTTACTGGAAGTGACAAGGTATGCGATTTTAGCCATGATTGTAAGGATTGTACGTTGGCATGGCTGCAGAAAGAAAGTGAGGAATGAAGGATGCAAGATAGATATCTATTCAAGGCAAAACGTAAAGATGACGGAAAATGGGTACATGGTTACTTGTTTGATGATGGATTTGAAAATGGAAGAGTATTTATTGGCGGAATTGTTATTGAAAAATACAATGGAACTGCTTGTGATGATTGGAATGTTACTGGTATAAATTTCTACGAGATAGCCCCGAACACTATCTGCCAAAGTACAGGACTTAAGGACAAGAATGGCAAGCTGATTTGGGAGAATGATATTGTTAAACATTACAATGATGGAGCACATCCAGAAAATTATTGCACTGGCACTGTACTTTGGGATGAAAATTATGCTGAATTTTATCGGACAAGTAATGAGTATGGATTATCAAAGCCACGTATAAACAGGGATTGTATTTATGAGGTTATCGGAAACAAATTTGACAATCCGGAACTGTTGGAGGTGTAATATAGCGACATGCAAACGCAAAAATCGTAATTGTCGGTATGAGTATAATCAAAATTCTTACCAGTGCAAGAAATGTATTGAGGAAAAATTAAATCAATATCCGATTACTTGTGAAGATTGTCATTACGGTGGTTGGGGAATATGCAATAAAAGAGGTAAGAATCAGCGGAGAATGAGACCTTGTGAGGATTTTAAATGGAGTTAAGGAGGGTAGCCATGACGGAGAATGAAGCAATTGAAGAATTAAAATATGATTGTAACGAAATTGGAAAAGCAATTCCATGTGATACATCATGGGGTGAATCCTTTGAAAATGCTTATGCAATGGCAATAAACGCACTGGAAGAAGTACAGCAGTACCGCCAGATTGGAAAGATTAGCACCTGTAAGAATGCCGTTGAGATCTGCAAAGCTATGATCGAGCGTGGGATTGACCCGGACAATATCGCTGAGTACATCAAGTTTGAGGATAACCTGATGCAAAGAGGGTACGACCTCAAAAGGCTGCTTGAGATGATGGAGAAGCATAAGCAGTACTGCCAAATCGGCACGGTGGAGGAATGCCGTGAAGCTGTGGAGAAGCAGACGGCGAAGAAACCGGAATTTGTAGATACAAGATTTATGAATAACGGAAAACATATTTCTGATGGTTGCCAGCTGCAAAAATGTTACAAATGTCCTAATTGCAATCAACATATATTCCATGTGTGGGACGATGAACTGTATTGCAAGTATTGTGGACAGCACATTGATTGGAGTGATGGTGATGATGGCAATTAGACCGATTTTATTCAATACAGAAATGGTGATGGCGATTCTGGACGGACGGAAGACCTGCACCCGGCGTATATGCAAAGATGCAAATGAGTATACAGTACCTGATATGGATTTTTACAATGCTGACATGCGGACTTATGCAGTACATAACTTTGCAGATAAGAAACATACGGAGAAGTTAAGCATAGCAGAAAGAACTTGTCCTATCTGTCCGGGCGACATCCTGTATGTCCGGGAAACTGTATGGCAGAAAATAGGGTACTATTTGGATATTGACGGAGAGACAAAACCGTCATGGTATAACGAGTTTAAGTACGTCGCATCAGACGAAAAGCCAGAAACGGGGTGGAATTATAGTTGGGCTAAGCGTCCATCAATCCACATGCCGAAAGAAGCCGCGCGTATTTGGCTTAAGGTTACGGATGTACGGGTGGAGCGGTTGCAGAGCATTACCGAAGGGGGAGCGATCAGAGAAGGAGCAGAAGGAGAAAAGTGCCACCATACAAATGCAGGAGCATTCGGATGCACCGACTGTATGAATACTGGATGGATTGAACCTCCACAGTTTGAATTTATGCAGATCTGGGATTCGACCATCAAGAAATCTGACCTTGACCGCTACGGCTGGGATGCGAATCCGTGGGTGTGGGTTATCGAATTTGAAAGATGCAAGAAACCGGAGGAGGATAAACGATGCGATTGATTGATGCGGATGATTTTATAAAAAGGTTCCGCTACGGGGAGGCGGATTAGATGGCTAAGGCAATGGGTGTCAGCCCTATCACAGATACTATTTACTATGGCAATCTGAAAAATGATAAATGGGTAGGAAAAAAGGAAGACGTTACCCAAATGGCAATCAAGGCTGTTTTTGAGTGGTTTATGAACAAGCACGAACAGAACTGCCCTGATGGAGAGTATCAGATACGTTTTCCGGGAATACCATATGTGCTGTCTATGAGGAAAGAGAAAAAGGCAGGTGGAGCAGATGCAGAACATTGATTACACCGACCTGTATGCCGATAATGCGGACTTTAAGCGTTACGTTGACCGATATTGCACCAAGCACAGAATCAGCGTTGCAGAAGCCTTACAACACTACCTGGTGCGCATGGCAGGACAGATGTACAAGGAGCAGATGGATGGCAGAAAAGGTTAAATGGCTTGATAAGTATTGCAATATCTGCGGAGAACAGCTGAATAGTTGGGATGCTAGGTTATCCAAAACACTGGCATATAAGATTCCGGTTTGCGAGAAATGTATCGCAAAGGAGTATGACATGGACGTAAATGCCCTGCGTGACAGGATGGAAGATTTCTTTGGGATGCGGCCGTGCCAAGGAATATGAGGTGATCGTGTGTGAAGTATAACTTACTGACGCAAAGGCTGCTGGCAGAGGGATATACCGCGGATAATTATCCAAAGGACAAGGTGCATATAGCTGGTGGATACCATACGGCAAGTACCGGTCCACTGGACAATGTATATGGTGGTTTTGAGTATAATCGGGTCTATAGTGACAATTTCCTGTACAAAACAGGTTGCGGGATGTATGTAAAAGGCTCCAATGTATTGCCTCATATGGGTTATATGGGAGAGGAGTGGTGTCACGAAAACGATAATCCGGTTGTCAGATGCCCTTACGATAAGGCGGAGTGTCCACTTAATGACAATAGACTGCATGGGATTTTTGGCGGTGGAAATTGTATCCAATGCTGGTGTGCATGCCATAAAACGGATGAACCATACGATTATGATAACAGCTTTGAAAAGGCAGAAAAAGACAGACGAGACGAAGAGAGAAGAAAATATCAGGAGTATGCAGATGCTCATAACGGCAGGATATGTCAGAATCATATGTACTACAATGAGCGTACGCGAGAATGGAATATGTATTATGAGCCGGCTATATGCGCAATCATGTGTTCTGCACAGAACGGTTACTGCCCTGTCTTAGGCCGGAAGCTGAATGAGAAGCGTGGAAATGTATATTATGATCTGAAGACCAGCGGAATAAAAAAACAGACAGAAGCGCAACACTCATTGTTTGAAGGCGAAAGATGGACACATATTGAAAAAGGAATGAGAGTTTTTAAAAATCCGTGCAGTATGGATATCTGCGAAGCATTTATAAAAGTACAGAGTGATAAGATATTCTGCGATTATAAAGTGAATCATTCAACGGAATACCTGTTTGACAAGAGTTTTAAAGCAGAGATTTTGAACATACGGGCAGAATCCAAGCCGAGTCGTGATCTGATGCAGGATTTGCAGGACATAAGAGATGGGATAGAGATATCACATGCTTCCGACAATGAGAAGCAGAAGAAAGAAGCAAAAAAGGAGAAAAGAAAGCTTGCAAAGCAGAAGAATATCGAACGACTGGAGAAGAAAATCATTGAAGTAGGATACGAGAACCTTGTGGAATATAGTGTGGATCGTGTCCATGCAGATAAGTGGCTGACACCGGAGCGCTTGGAAGAACTAGAGCAGATCCGACAGCAGAAAATAAAAGAAGAACAGGAGAAGCCTGTACAACTTAGCCTGTTTGATATGTAGAAAGGAGCCGAACCAGCGCGCATAAATGGTACCCGGTTCCTGAAAAAAATGACAAACAAAGAATTAAAAGAATATCTGAATACATTTCCGGATGATGCACCGGTAAGTTTTATTCTTGCGAATCCGAGAAAAAGAAAACTATATGAGAATGCCAACACATTCGGAATAACAGATCAGGGACAACCGGTGTTCTGCATTGAAGTCGGGGAAGAGAAAGACATGGATGCAGAAATGGTGGAATCATGCGAAGAGGATGAAGAATCGGAAGGCGATATCCCTGGACAGATGCAGATAGAGGACTTTCCGGAGGTGATGCCATGATTAACGGAGAACTGATTGTTGACAACTTCGCTGGCGGCGGGGGTGCGTCCACCGGGATAGAGATGGCAACCGGCTATAGCGTGGATATTGCAATCAACCATGATCCGAAAGCTATCTGGATGCACAAGGCAAACCATCCGAATACTAAGCACTATTGCGAAGATGTATGGCAAGTAGACCCTGTCAAGGCTTGTAATGGTCATCCAGTGGGTCTTGCGTGGTTCTCGCCGGACTGTAAGCATTTCAGCAAGGCTAAGGGAGGTAAGCCAAAAGATAAATTTATACGTGGGCTTGCATGGGTGGCTTGTAGATGGGCTGGACTGGTGAGACCGAGGGTGATCATGCTGGAGAACGTGGAAGAATTTAAAACATGGGGACCGCTCAACAGGGGACATCATCCGATTAAGGCAAAGCAGGGCAAGACTTTTGAAAAGTTCGTGCAGCAGTTGACTGATTTGGGATATGAGGTACAGTTCCGGGAGCTGGTTGCTGCTGATTACGGAGCGCCCACCATGCGGAAAAGATTCTTTCTGATTGCACGGTGTGATGGCAAGCCGATTGTCTGGCCGGAACCAACACACGGACCGGCGGACAGCGAAGCAGTCAAAGCAGGACTTCTCAAACCGTATGTTGGAGCATATACACAGCTTGATTTTTCTCTTCCTTGTCCGAGTATTTTTGATACATCCGAAGAGATTAGGGAGAAGTACGGGATCCGGGCGGTACGCCCGCTGGCACCCAAGACAATGGAGCGTATTGCCAGAGGATTGAAAAAATTTGTACTGGAAAATCCGGAACCTTTTATCATCCAATGCAATCATGGCGGTGAGCGTAGACCGAACGACATCCGGGAGCCGATGCCGACCATAACAGGAAAGCACGGGTATGGAATCGTAGAACCGTATATGGTACAGATCGGTCAGACCGGATTCACGGCGGACAGAAGTAAGGATGTAAGGGATCCTCTGACTACGATTGTGAGCAAAAATGAGCATTGCTTAATCAGTCCCACATTGATCCAGTACCATTCCGAGACGGCGCAGGGAGAAGTCCGCGGGCAGACCATAAAAGATCCAATCATGACCGTGGATGGATCGAACCGGTATGGACTGGTTACCTCATTTCTGCATAAGTATTATGACGGTGGCTACAAGGGAGCAGGAGAGAGCATGGAGAAGCCATTGCCGACAGTCACCTCATGGGACCATAACAGTGTGGTGACGGCAAACTTGATCCAGATGAATAATCACTGTGACGGCCGGGACGTGAGGGATCCAATACCTACAATTACAGCCGGCGACGGGCACTTCGGAGAGGTTAGAGCCTTTTTGATTAAATATTATGGGGATGCTACCGGTCAGGACATTGAGCAACCGCTTGATACGGTTACGACCAAAGACAGATTTGGGTTGGTGACAATTGAGGGCGTGGATTATCAGATTGTGGATATCGGGCTTCGGATGCTGGAGCCGCGGGAACTGTACGGATGCCAGGGATTTCCGGACGATTACATAATTGACCATGATTACACCGGAAAGACCTACCCGCGCAGCGAACAGGTCCGCCGATGTGGCAATGCGGTATGCCCACCGATTCCCGCGGCACTGGTTAGAGCAAATCTGCCGGAGTTATGTGTGGCAGAGCGTACACCGAACATGCAGATCAAGACAGAGCAGACCGGCCAACTCCGGTTTGCGTAGGAGGCAGGCTATGACAGAGCATAATAAAAAGATCAGAGATAGGATCCTAAAGGCAATTATCTCTTACACCACGGAGCATGGATACCCTCCTACGCTCCGTGAGATTGGGAATGAGGTAGGGCTGCATAGCAGTAGTGCAGTCCACCAACATATAACCTGGATGCTCGCGGATGGGATACTGGAGACAGATGCAGAAGGATCACCGCGGGCAATACGGGTACCTGGATATGAGTTTCAGCAAGTTACCGGCAAATTAAAATCTCCCGTAAACACGGGGCAGAAATCGAACTGGTAAAAAAATTTACTAGTTGGGCAAATGAACTACCGAGGAAAATTCGGTAGTTGGGCAATTAAAGAAAGAGAGGATATTATCTATGATTAAACAGGAAATCAATGAAATTAAGAAATTATTTACAGAAAGGAATTGTTCTATCACCCGGATCTGCGGATGTTACGTAGATGGGGGGAAGAATAAGAAAACCGAATTGAAGCAGGCATTTCTGTCACTGCCGGAGGAGGAAATGTTCAAGTATTTCGAGATTCTGCGTAAGAGTCTGTCCGGCACCATCGGCAAGAATCTTCTGAATTTGGAATTTCCGCTGGAGAGTGAGAGCGAGGGCGGAACACAGGAGTTCCTGCTGCACCTACGGGACAGCAAATTGAGAGACGATGCACTGCTGGAGCAGTTCTACAACCGCATCATTGAATCTTATGAATATGTGGGCAATTATCTGATCCTACTGATCCACGATGCCTACGATGTGCCGGGCCGTACCAAGGACGGTATCGAGATGGAGGATGCATCTGATGAGGTTTATGAGTATATACTTGCCTGCATCTGCCCGGTGGATCTGTCCAAGACTGGACTGAGTTACAATGCTGTGGAGAACACCTTCCAGAACCGGCTTCGTGATTGGGTGGTAGGCATGCCGGATACTGCTTTCCTGTTCCCCACGTTTAATGACAGAAGCACTGACTTGCACAGCACTCTGTACTATTCCAAAGATGCTGCGGATCTGAAGGATGATTTTATTGATAAGGTGTTGGGATGTTCGTTGCCCCTGCCTGCGGACTGCCAGAAAGAAGCATTCCAGGCACTGGTAGAAGAGGTGATTGGAGATAACTGCTCCGTGGAAGCGGTTAAGAATATCCACTATGAGCTGACAGAGGTTGTGCAGGAACACAAGGAAGATCCGGAGCCGGTGGTACTGGATAAAAACAAAGTTAAAACCATCTTTGCCAAAAGCGGTTTAGACGATGACAGCATGGATGCATTTGACCAGTGCTACGACGATACTGTAGGTCCGGACACGGAGCTGATGCTGGACAATATTTACAGCAGCCGTAGCTTTGAGGTAAAGACACCGGATGTGACCGTAAAGGTAAAACCTGAGCGTACAGATCTTGTGGAAACAAAGCTGATTGACGGAAGGCAGTGTTTGGTCATTGATCTGCAGGGAGCCGCAGAGGTGAACGGTGTAACTGTGAAACCTATGTAACTTAGGATTTAGCAAAGGAGTTAAGCGAGAAATGTGGTCACACGATGAACAGAAAGAAATAAATGACAGCTACGCTGTTATGGCAAGAATAACGTGTAAATATTGCGGAGCAGTAGTACACAAATATGTGGAAAGCCATTATACAGGCGGTTCCAAGTGTGTGATATTGGCAAAGTACTGTAGATTTTGCGGTAATGCTCTTAGGATTTAGTGGAGGAATGCTATGGATAATGAGATTATTTCCTTCGATTTGGTAAGAATCGAGCGAGGAAGAGAAAAGCTTTGCAAATGCGATCCACCTCATTACGAGATTGATACGGTAAACCGGATCGTAAGTTGTCAGGATTGCGGTGCTACGGTAGATGCCTTTGATGCTCTGCTTACGCTGGCGAGGCGGTATGAGCTGGTGGAGGATGCACAGCGGAAAATGCTATCTAAAGCTAAGATATACGGAGAAATGGCAGATGCGGAATTCAAGCGGATGAGGAGGAATAAAACATTCCGGGACATGGACGAGAATCGCAGAAAAGGGTTATATCCTATATGTCCTAAATGCTCAGAAGTGATTGATCCGGTAGATATCCGGCACTGGACAGCACATCTGGAGTAAACTGAAATATTAAGATTTATGGAGGCATTTGTATGAGAAAAATACATGAATGTGCAGAAGATATAAAAAATATTTTAAATGATGCAGAACGAACCGAAGAGGTTGACGGAGATATGTTATGTAGTATTAATGAGTTGGTGGATGAAATTTTATCAATATATTGTTTAGAAAAACAACAAAGAAAAATGGCTATAGCTGAAGAAAATGAGATTCTTTCAGAAGAGGCTAAAAAAGCAGGATGGAAGTCTGGTGTTATGAACATCTAAACTGAAAGTTAGTGAAGGAGAGCGGAAATGTGTGATTTTTGCGAGAAGTATGCAAATGTAAGCGGCAAACATGGAACTATTAGGCTGGGGGCAGAAAATTATATGCTCTTTGCCAATAGTGAAAACGAGCCGATGGGAGCAATAAAAATAAAAAACTGCCCGCTGTGCGGTAGAGATTTGACGGACAAAAAGTAAAGGAGAAGATAATGGGAGGAATCATAGGAATACTTTTATTGACATCTGCAGCTTTCTTTGCTGGTAGGGCTTCTGAACAGGCAAAGTTATGCGGATTAATGTCAGAATTTTTCTCAGATGAAAGAGTCAAGATTGATTTAACTAAGCATTCAAAAGATTTTTACGATGGCATCATTTATCTGGGTGATTATATTTACAAGCGAGTGAAATTAAATCCTTGATAAAACAAAATGTCCTGCACCGGGACGAATCCACGAATACAGAACATTTGTTCTCTTCAAACAAATAATACCATGACTGGAAATATCTGTCAATGGTCTGTTACATAAAAACAGCGGTACACCCACCGACCAAAGTAGACTGTACCGCTCAACTGCTTAAGGATATCATACCATAATGTGATACCTTAGGCAATACGAAAGAGGTGCGCATATGACTAAAAACGATTTAATCAACGACGTAGCCTATGAATTACGTGACAGCATGACCAAGGAACAGATCGACCGGATGAAGATTACGCTTTATGTAAAAATGCAGGACTTCGAGCTGGTAGAGAGTAAACAATTGCCGGTTGTCGTAGATCACGATAACGATTGGCTGATGCAGAGATACTGCGTCGATGGAGTAGCGGCAGGACTGCATAAAGGCACAATTCGCAGCTATATCGGTATCATCAGTAAGTTTTTTGACCATGTTGGCAAAAATTACAAAGCAATTACTGCACAGGATATCACAGATTACCTTGCTATCAGGAGTTACCGGGATCATATCAGCCAAAATTATAAGTCCACCATATACCGGTATCTCTGCACGTTCTTCGGCTGGGCATTCCGTAAACAGCATATCCAGAATAATATCATTGACGGTGTGGATCGTGTGAAGCAGGTAAAAAAGAAGAAGGTGCGCCTGACGGATGAAGAGGTTGAAACTATCCGTTATGCGCTGCAGACGCCGAAAGAAAAAGCACTCTTTGAACTGATGATCTGTACTGGTATGCGTGTAGGCGAGATCTCCGCTCTGAATGTGTCAGATATTGATTTGGTGCACAGGCAGGTATCTATTTATGCCGAAAAGACGGATACTTACCGCACAGGAATGCTCACTCCGGTAGCTGTGATGGCACTGAGAAATTATATCGGGGACAGACCGGGAACAGATCCTCTGTTTTTGGCTGATCGGGCACCGTATAACCGGATGCGCACTTACGGCATCGAAAAGCTGGCTAAGGAGATGGCTGTCCGTGGAGGAGTAACCAGGATCACAGCAACCGTGCATGTGTATCGCAAGACATTTGCAAGCGTATTATACCGCAAAACGGGAGATGTCTTGCTGGTGAGTAAATTGATGGGACATGCAAAGCCGGACATGACAGTACAATATTATCTTGTGGATGATATAGAGGAGATGCAGCATAAGTACAATAGAGTAGCATAAGATAAGTGAATAGAATAGGGAGAGCATAACACTCTCCCTATTTTTCTGCAATCATTCTGTTGATTTCCTGGCAGTCCTCCTGCGCTTGCTGATAGAGCGTGTAAGCTGTGTCAGCTTTTATTGCGGATCCTGCCTTTTCTGCTAGAATCCGATAGTCATTCATTTTCTGAGCACATCCATACTGTGCATACTCCAGCAACTTCTGTTTGTCCATATCTTTCTCCTTTGGTGGTCGGTTATCTGTTGCAATAAAATCATAGGTCTTTTTGTCGGATGATGTCAAAAGGTTTTCAGCGCAACTTCCGATTATTATTTTAAATATGTGTTGCTAAGTAAAAAATAACGGTTGTTGTTGAAAAGTAATAACGTATGTTATATAATTATAATGTAATAGTAGATATTGTGAGGTATTTTATGAGCATAAAAGGTAGAATGAAAAAATTGCAAACTGCTATTATCAAAAAAGGATTTATCGTAAAAATCAATACATGTCAATTCTACTCTGATGATCAAGGAAGAATGATTACATGTTACAAGGTTTTAACTCCCATAACTTATTTTTCAAAAAAGAAATTAGAATGGAAAATAACGGATTACGAAATAATATCTTCTTGCTCTATCATTGATATTATTATGTGCTTGTTAGATATTTATAAGGCGGTGAGCGAATGGCAAGAAAGCTAACGGAAAGGCAAAAATTATTTGCTGATTATTATATCGAATGCGGCAATGGTACAGAAGCTGCCAGAAGAGCTGGATATTCAGAAGATAGCTGCAGACAAATAGCTACGGAAAACTTAACAAAGCCGTCTATATGCGAATATATTGCGGAACGAGTAAAGCCAACAGAAGAAAAAAGGGTTGCCACGGGAGATGAAATCATGCAGTTTTTTACTTCCGTTATGCGTGGTGAGGTGTTAGATGCTTTTGATTTGCCACCAAGCCTTTCTGACAGAAAAGATGCCGCAAAGGAATTGGCAAAAAGAATAATTGACATAGAGAATAAATCAGAGCAAGGAGGGGTCACTATTGTCAACAACATTCCAAGACCAGACAACAGTAGATCTGACTGATTTGATTGCACCATGCTATTACAATTTGCATTGGGATATTTTAGACGGAAATCACACATATTATGATTTATATGGTGGAAGAGGTTCTGCTAAATCTTCTGCCGTGTCGGTTGAAATCGTTTATGGAATGATGAATGATGCAATGGAAGAGAAGTTAACAAATGCGGTTATCTTCAGAAAATATGCTGTCACTCTCAGAGAATCAGTTTACGAGCAGATTCAATGGGCAATAGATGCCCTTGAGGTGTCTTGTTTGTGGGAAGCAAAAGTAAGCCCATTGCAATTTGTGTACAAACCAACCGGGCAAAAGATAATATTTAGAGGGCTGGACAAAGCAAAGAAAACGAAATCTATTAAATCGAGCAAAGGTTATTTCAAATACCTTTGGTTCGAAGAATTGGACGAATTTGCTGGAATCGAAGAAATAAGAACAGTACAGCAGTCAGTTCTCCGTGGAGGAAGTAAGTTTGTCGTATTTAAATCATTTAATCCACCTATTAGCAGAACAAACTGGGCAAACAAATATGTTGACGAATCAAGAGAGGATAGTTACAGACTACACACAGATTACACGATGATCCCCATCGAATGGCTTGGACAACAGTTTGTTGATGATGCAATGCACCTTAAAAAGACCAATGAAAGAGCGTACAACCATGAGTATTTAGGACTTCCTGTTGGACTTGGTACAAACATATTTGAATTGTTGGAAATTAGGTCCATATCTGATGACGAAATTAAAACTTATCAGTCGATATACCAAGGTCAAGACTGGGGATGGTTCCCAGATCCAAAGGCATTTATTAGACTTGCATATCTGCCGAACAAGGAGCAAGTCATTCTTCTTGACGAACTTGGCGGAAATAAAATTCGCAATACTGACATGGCAAGGCAGATTATTGATAAAAATTACGATGATGTAAGGATTATGTGTGGTGTTGACGAAGAAGAAAGCATTTTAGATTTTAGAGATGCCGGACTTCCGGCAAGGAAAGCTATCGTAACTCCTGGGAGCCGTAAATACACCTTCGAATGGTTGCAGTGCAGAACCATTGTGATAGACCCGGCACGAACACCGAGGGCATATAATGAGATTATATCTTACGAACACGAAGTGGATGGCAATGGGGAAGTTATATCAGATTATCCAGATGGGAATGACCATTGGATTGATGCTATCAGATATGCAACGAGTCCGCTATCAATGAAGAGAGGTAACAGCGCATGATGAAGACGGTAAACATATTAGGCACACCATACTCTTTCAAGGTTGATGACCTTAATAACCCAGAATTGGGAGAAAATGATGGTCTTTGCAGAGTTTTTGACAAAGAAATCATCGTCAGAGCAACGGAATATATGGGTGGAATTTCTGAAGAGTCAAAGCAAATAAGAACGGATCATGTTGTTAGACATGAACTGATCCATGCCGTAGCGCAAGAATGCGGTGTGGCATATGGAAACAATGAGGACTTAGTCGATTGGATTGCTCACATTATACCTATAGTCAATAAAGCGTTTGATGATATAAAAGAGGATAACTAAATGGGATTGATTCAGACTATAAAAGGATGGGTAAATATGCTGTTAAAGAGAAAAGCGGAAGATGAATTTCTGGTGGATGCCATCAACACGGACACGATGGACAAATTTATCAAGCAGTGTGTGCAAATCTATCAGGGTAAACCGGAATGGGTTAACGAGAAAGACCATGTCAAAACTATCAACTTTGCGAAGTCTATCTGCTCCGAGGTTGCGCGACTTGCCACTCTCGCAATCGGGATCACGGTTGATGGCTCTGCGCGAGCGGATTGGTTGCAACAGCAGATTGAGAATGTGTATTTTAATCTCCGGCACTGGGTAGAATATGGCTGCGTGTACGGCACAGTGATCATTAAGCCAAACGGCACAGGGATTGATCTGTTCACACCTGACAGATTTTTGGTGACGGAATGTGTGAATGATAAAATAACTGGTGTTATCTTTTATTTTTCCGAAAAGGTCAAAAAAGATCTGTGGTATACACGACTGGAATATCACAGATTTGCCGATAATGGCTCTTATCTGATAGACAACGTGTGCTATGAGGGTAAAAGCAAGGACGATACATACAAAAAGGTGGATATATCCGAGACACCGTGGAATGGATTGCTTGAAAGTGCTGTGATAGGTGGAATAGAACAGCCTTTATATGGTGTCCTGCGCACTCCACAGGCGAATAACATTGACATCAGCAGTCCGCTGTCTATGCCTATCTTCGCAGAAGCTATCGAGGAACTGAAAGACCTTGATATTGCTTACAGCCGGAACAGCAAGGAGATCGTGGATAGCAAGCGCACAGTGTTGATGGATTCTGACAAACTGTTCCCTTTCCAGGCTTCAGAGCTGTTTAGACTTGACCCCACTATTGCTGCAGGCAGGATGAAAGAGAAGATGGGGATGCCGGATTATGTCAAGGTGGTAGAGGGCAACGGATCAGATGATTTCTACCAGGAGATCAATCCCACACTGCAGACACAGACCCGACTGGATGGAATCAATGCTATTCTGTCGCAGATCGGCTATAAGATTGGATTTAGTAATGGCTATTTTGTGTTTAATCAAAAAACTGGTATGGTTACCGCCACGCAGGTAGAATCAGATGACCGCAGAACAATCCAGTTTATCAAGGATGTCCGGGACAAATTAGAGGACTGTTTGGATGATACCATCTATGCATTGGATGTGATGGCTACGCTTTACGGATTGGCTCCTGCCGGAACATATGAAGTAACATATGACTTCGGAGATATTACATATAATCGAGAAGAAGACCGCCTGCGGTGGTGGCAATATGTTCAAGCGGGCAAAGTCCCGGCATGGATGTTTTTTGAGAAATTTGAGGGTATGAGCGAAGAAGAAGCCAAAGCTATGGTTGATGAAGCCCAGCCCAAGGAAGAAATGCTGTTTCCAGAGTAACTTGATTGCTCTTTTACCATTTAAGCATGATAGAACACAAATAACTTATCATCTTCTGCATTTGCGCTGACCGAGAAGTGAGAGAATAAGCGGTTATAGCCTCCTTTCTAAAAAAATCCTAAAGGGGTGATAGAGTGGCACATGACAAGAATTACTATGCATCAGAATTTCATAAGTACTCTATCCACCGGACGGAAAAGGGTATTCGGATAGATATTAACTTCCAGCCATTGGGAGCGGCTCTTGACCGGGCACAGCTTGCGCTGGACAACCAGGTATGGGACGATATGAAACGGCATATGCCGCGGAGAGACGGGGAACTGATCCGCAGGACCAACGCTCTAAATGAAGTGTCTGCCGGATCGGGTGAAGTCCATGTGTACGACCCTACTCTGCCGTATGCCCATTATATGTACATGGGTGAGAAATACATTGACCCGGTGTGGCGGGTTGGTGGCTTTTACGGTATATTGCCGGATAAAGAGGGACAATGGTGGAGCCGAAAAAAAGTAACTAAGATTCCAAGCGGTGAACCGCTAAACTATACAAACCCTGAAGCAATCTCTCTGTGGGATGTGGAAGCTATTGAGAGATACGGTGATGACTGGGTGGAGGTAGTCAGACGGGTATTAGAAGGGAGTGACTTGAATAATTGATAACTCCTGAATATTTGAATGAGGTGATCCAAGGGGTAGAACTGGCGGTAAATCGTCTGAACAACCAGTTGCTGAAAGAGGTAGTAAAAAAGATCGTAGAAGCCTTTTACTCCGGCAAAGACATATTGATGCCGTCTACCATACATAAATTGCATCAGATTGTGCAGAGCGGATACACGCTGGACGAGATTCGAAAGACCATAGAGGATGCACTGCCGGATATATCCTCAGAGATCCATAAGGCCTTTTTGGAATCTGCTAACACCATAGCAGCATACAACTATGAGTTTTCCAAACTGATGATCCATGAGTACAACATCAACCGGGAGATGCCGGAATATACTTTTGAAAACATTCCGCGGTCTGCCAAGGATCTGAACATGACCCGTATGGAGATCATGAAACTGGAAAACGCATACAAGCGCACAAATGGCACTGTCAGAAATCTGACCAAGACCACTGCGATATCTGTGCAGAATGAATATATACAAGCTTGTGACGATGCTTTTATGAAAGCACAGGCGGGAGTGCCGGTACAGCAAGCTGTCAATGAGGTTGTAGAAAAGCTTGCTAAACAAGGAATCACGACAGTAGAATATCCCACCAAGCACACAGATAAGATTGATGTTGCTATTGCAAGGGCAGTTCGCACTGGAATCAACCAGGCAAACAGCGAGATTATTCTTACCCGCTGCGCAGAAATGGGAATCCAGTATGTAAAAGTCAGTCAGCATTTGGGAGCGAGAGTTACCAAGAATGACGATTACAAAAACCATTCATGGTGGCAAGGTAAGATTTATTCCCTTGACTGGACAAAGGATGTTCTTAGCAAAAACATGACATCTGTTCCGATACAGGATGACGAATTTGGTTATTTGCAAGAATTAAAGCAGAAACTCATGGTAGAAAAGAAATATAACTATCCTGACTTTGTGGAAACTTGCGGATATGGTCAGATTGAGGGAATTATCGGTATAAACTGCCGCCATACGTTTCAAATGTGGCTTCCGGAAATCAATATCAATCATGATGAGCCGATTGACCCGAAAGAGAATGAAGAGCGGTATCGGCATGAGCAGAAACAGCGGGAAATGGAGCGTAGCATCCGTAGAATGAAAGGTGAGAGGAAGGCTCTGCAGCAGATACCACGGAATAAGGACACGGATGCCAAGATTGCACTCTTGACAGAAAAAATTAAGAAAGCTGTCGAGAAGTACCAGGAACATTGCAAAAAATACGGTCTGCCATATTATTCTGACAGACTGGGAATAGGGGTGATATGATGTACACATATTATAATCCGAATCCGAACGGAGCAACGGTCGGTGACTGTGTTGTCCGGGCACTGTGCAAGGCTTTTTGCATGGACTGGGACAAGTGCTTTTCGGAACTGGTCGCATATGCCTACTGGCTGAAGGATATGCCATCTGCCAACCGTGTATGGGGTAAACTGCTTGCAGACAAGAGATATCACCGTAAAATCTGTGATTGCGACTGCACGGTAGAGGAATTTTCCGAAGAGCACACGGACGGTATTTACATCCTTGCAATGCAAGGGCATGTTGTCTGTGTAATCGACGGTGTTTATTATGATTCGTGGGATTCCGGGCGGGAAGTACCACTGTATTACTGGCAGAAATAAAAGTACAAAAGGAGAATAATCATTATGGAGTTTTTGAACACATTTCTTTCGATTTGTGGCGGTGTTTCGATTGTGGGCGGTGCGGTTGCTATTGTATGGAAAGCTATTAATCCAGCGGTTAAACTGGGAAAGCGTGTTGAAGAGTTGGAAAAGAAAGCTGATAATGATTATGAATCCATAGAAGCTATAAAAAATGCGCAGTCTCTTCTCTGCCAAGGAATGATAGCCATGATTGATGCTCAGTTAACCGGTAACAACGTGGAAAATCTGAAAAAAACCAAGGATAGCATGATTAAATATCTTGCGGATTCCAAATAGTGGGGGATAAAAATTGAAAATCTGTGAATTTACAATGCCGGAAATCAGGTATCTACTGGCAGAATGTAATTTTACAGAGGATGAGCGCACACTGTTTGACATGCGGTGCGTGGATGTACCACTGGAAGAATGTGCTGAGCGAATGAATGTGTCTCTCAGTACTGCCAATAGGCTAAATAAGCGAATAAAAGAAAAGATATGGAGAGTTAATAATGGGATATAGTTTGAGTAAATTATCAAAAAAATGTGAGGCTTGTCCGCAAGTAAATTCATGCGGCCATAAGAGAATGGAAATGTATGCATTGGCAGAGTTGCCACCGAAAGCGTGTGCGGATGCAGTGCAGAATGCTTCTGCAAGTGCATCAATGCCGATTCTCCGAGAGCGGATCGAAAGCCCATTAAGTCCATTTGTCTATAAAGATGAACTTGAAAAGGCATTAAACGATGCTCTTTTTAGAGATAGATTTCTTATGTATGGCGCATGATGTGACACTTTTTAGAGAGTTTACCGAAATGGTAGGCTCTTTTTTTATACCTTAAAATCAAAGTATGAAAAAAGGTTATAGCAATCTCTATTTATCCACGGATGATAGGGATATCATGGACGAACTGAATAGACTGGAGGAAAAGAACAATGCCGTATCCGCAGAACCCTTACATGAATTATCAGACCGGCTATCAGCCACAGGCTTTACCGACTATGCAATCGCAAGCATCCTATCCTGCTCCCTCATCTAATGGGATTAACTGGGTGTCTGGAGAAAGCGGTGCAAAGTCATGGATCGTTGGCAGAGGGGAATCTGTATTACTGATGGACAGCGAGAGCCAGTGTTTTTACCTCAAATCAGCAGATGCAAGCGGTATGCCTTTGCCACTACGGGTATTTGATTACACAGAACGCACGCAGAACGCTCCACAAGGCTTACAGAGCGTCTTAAATCAATCCAGTGATGATTTTATCACACGGAACGAATTTTACGATTTAAAGGCAAAATATGAGGAGTTGGAAAGACAAGTAAAATCATCCAGCAAGCCGGCTGTTAGAAAGAAAGAGGTGACAGAGAATGAGTAACTCTTTGTACAATCAGGTTAATCAAGACAGCCCTATGTCTATGGTGCAGCAGTTTAATCAATTCTGCCGGCAGATGCATGGAGTTAATCCTCAAACCATGTTGATGGATATGCTCCGGTCGGGAAAAATCAATCAGCAACAGCTTAACCAGGCACAGCAAATGGCACAGCAAATGCAATATTTACTACGGCAATAAGTCGGGTCGACACGGCTTTAAGCAAATAAATCATAATCGGAGGAGATTATAATGACAGACGGATTATCAGCAAGTGATGTTGCTCTCTTACAGGGTAACAGAAACAGTAACGATGATGGTATGTGGGGCGGTAACGGTGCATGGTGGATCGTTTTGTTCCTGATTTTCGGTTGGGGCAGAAATGGCTTCGGCTTTGGCGGTGGTTCTGGATCCGCAACAGACGGATACATTTTAACTTCCGACTTTGCCAACATCGAGCGCAAGATTGATAGTGTCAACACCGGGATGTGTGATGGTTTTTACACGCAGGCACAGCTTATCAATGGTGTAAACAACAACATCTTAACACAGGGCAATGCTACCAATGTGGCACTGATGCAGGGATTCAACGGTTTGCAGACTCAGATCGCAGATTGTTGCTGCCAGAACCGCTATGATGCACTGCAGAACGCTAACACCACCAACAATGCGATTCAGAGTGGCTTCTGCCAGACGAATTTCAATAACTCTAACAACACTAGAGATATTATCGAGAGTCAGAACGCAGGAACCCGTGCAATCCTTGAAGCAATCCAGGCTAACAAGGTTGAGGCTCTTAATCAGCGTATTGCTGAGCAGAATCAGCAGATCAATTCCTTACAGCTTGCGGCATCTCAGAGCGCACAGAACCAGTACCTTGTAAACCAGTTGAGACCCAGTCCTACACCTGCATACGTGGTACAGAACCCGTACTGTTGCTGTGGACAGACTTATGCCGGGTATTATAACGGTACCACAATTGCATAGCGAGTAATCGGAGCGTAAGGCTTATTCAGGAATAGGGTGTGCCTGCGGGTGCGCTCTATTTTTGACAGAAAGAGGTGAATATTATGTATTTAGGACGAGTAACGGGATGGACTTCTGTGGTTGGTCAGTATATCCCTTTTCAGACTGTAAAAAACACCAACAGCAAAATCACAAACAGCAACGGTCTTTTGTCTCTGCGGACTGGCGGCCTGTGGGACATTGATGCCGCGCTTACACTGTCCGGGGTTGCCGGGAATGTTGTTGTTTCGGTACTGGCAGACGGTGTTGCTACTGGAGCGACAGTAACAGCCACCACCACAGCGGCGGGATTTGTGACGGTGCCGATTGTAGATGCAATTAGGACCGTACTGGCGCAGTATCCTAATGTTGCAAATGTTGGTTTGCAGATTGATACTGCCGGTGTGACAGTAAGCGGCACTCTGCGTGTCGAAAATGTGAGGTGAGTATAATGAGACATGACAAGATGTTAGATGTAATTTGCGAGGAAATCGACAAGATTGCGGATAAGGGGTTGACCACTGGAAATCTTGATACCGCATTCAAACTGATTGATATGTACAAGGATCTCAAGACTGTTGAGGGCATGGAAGAGTACGATGATGACCGATACAGCCAGGCAAGAGGACGAATGAGAGCCAAGAGAGACAGCATGGGACGGTATTCCCGCAGATACGATGATGGAAACTCTTACGATGACGGTGATTACTCTGATAGAAGATACATGGACAGCAAGCGGATGTACCGGAATGACCATTCTATTGCCAGTAAGCAGAGTATGCTTGCCGATCTTGAGGACTTCATGGGAGATATGCATAACAAGCTAAAAGAACTTAAGCGTGATGCTGATACTCCAGAAGAACGTGAGACCATCGACAAGTACATTAAGATGCTTGAAAGAATGTAAAATCAGAAGAGGGCAGGTAAAACTGCTCTCTTTTTATGCAAAATAACATGTGATATAAAAACACTCGATATTTAATATTTACATAAAATAACAAGTGTGATAAAATTAAATCGCAGGCAACCATATATTCTTTCAGACCTCTCCTAAAGGCGAAAGCCCTGCGTGATAGTTTAATGGCAAAAACTGCACTGTGGAAATGGTGCAATATCGGTTCGATTCCGGTTCATGCGGTTTGGTCGGCAGACCTAAAATGACAAGCATACACAACAACATGGTCGATGGTTACAGACCTAAAACAACCTAATATGGAGGATTGTATGAAAACAGAGGAATTAAAAGCACAGGGATTAACTCAGGATCAGATCAATTTTGTCATGGCTGAGAACGGCAAGGATATCGACAAGATTCAGAAGAAACTTGACGATATGACCGTGGAGCGTGACAAGGAAAAAAGCAGGGCAGATACCGCGGAAGAGACCTTAAAAGGTTTTGACGGGGTTGATGTTGATACGCTGAAAAAGTCCATTGCGGACTGGAAGAAAAAGGCAGAAGATGCAGAAAAAGATTATAAGCAGAAGATTGCTGACAGAGATTTTGATGATCTGCTGAAAGAAGCTATCAAATCTGCCAACGGTCTGAATGAAAAGGCTATCATGGGATGCCTTGACATTCCCACTCTGAAAGCATCCAAAAATCAGAAATCTGATATTGAAAGTGCTATTAAGGCTTTGTCAGAAGCTGAGGACAGCAAGATGCTGTTTAAGGCAGATAACATTGTTACTCCCCATTTTACAAGTGTAAATAAGGGAGGTAACAACGGCAGCGGTATCAAGTCCAAAGAAGATATCTATGCCACAGATCCTAAGACTGGAAGATTTATTTACGGTACAGCGGAAAGACAGAAATTAATTGCTGAAAACCCGCAGCTTTTCCAGTAAATCAATAACCGGTTCGCAATTTGAGCGGATCGCTAACCAACAAAAACTATTGGAGGTATTTTTATGGCAAACATTACGACAGCCGCAGAAGACAACCTGATTAAAAGCGAAAACCTTGTCACTGTTCGTCAGATTGATTTTGTTTCTCGTTTTGGCTATTCCATCAAAAAGCTGATGGAGCTGCTGGGAATTATGAGACTGATTCCTAAGCAGGCAGGAACAATGCTTAAGAGACATACTGTAACTGGTACCCTGCAGGACGGTACTGTTCCTGAGGGTGAAATCATTCCTCTGTCTAAGTATAGCACGGTTGATACCCCTATTGGAGAGATTGTTCTTGGAAAATGGAGAAAAGCCACTACCGCAGAAGCTATTTTGGATAAGGGGTATGAGCAGGCACACAATGAGACGACAGAAAAGATGCTCCAGGACATTCAGTCAGGCATCAGAAAAAATATTATTACATCCCTTACTATTGCTGGACAGCCCACTGCTACTGGTGTGGGAGCGCAGGCAGCTTTTGCTGATGCGTGGGGCAAACTTCAGAACATTTACGAAAATGACAATGTAGAAACTGTATTTTTCGTAAATGCGGAAGATGTCGCTGATTACCTTGGCAAGGCAAATATTACTGTACAGACTGCTTTTGGTTTTAATTATGTCGAGAATTTCCTGGGTCTTGGAACCGTGATCATGAACAGTAGTATTACAAAGAACACCTTTTTTGCCACTGCAAAAGAGAACATCGTAGGTTACTATGTTCCTGCCAACGAAAGTGATCTTGCAAAGGCATTTGCTTTCTACTCTGACGAAACTGGATTTATTGCGATCCATGAATACGCAGATTACGACAGGCTGACCGCTGATGACACTGTTTTATCTGGAATTAAGATTTTCGCAGATAATGATAAGGGTGTCATCAAGGGAACCATTACACAGGCAGCAGCGGCAAGCTTGGGGGAATAACAGGCTATAGCTTAAGCAGATATACAGCCGAAGATTTGAATGGCATGACGGTTGCCGAAATCAGATCTTTGGCTGATGAGTTGGGCTATAGCATAACAAAGACAAAGAAAGCAGACATTATTGACGAGTTTTTAGCACAGCAGGGGTAAATCAGTATGTATGTAGACTATGAGTTTTACAAAACTTTATACGGGACTACTGTTGATGAGACGGTTTTTGATCGGCTCATTTGGAACGCTGAAAAGCTTGTCAAGAATGCTGTGACGGGTGTTGATGGTAGATGCAAGCTGGATTTTGCATTCCCGGATGTGGCATACGATGCCGAAGCGGTCAAACGCTGTGAATGTGCTTTGGTGGACATCATGGTAAAGATTGACAAGGCAGAAACAGAAGCAGAGGGCAATAAAACCATAAAATCCAGAACCGCCGGGAATGAGAGTATCTCTTATGATACCGGAGGCGGTTTGATAGGCAAGGTTCTTTCAGACAAATCTGCACAAGCAAGATTATATGCGGATACCATCAACGAATACCTGAGAGGTACAAAAGACAAAAACGGAGTAAATCTTCTGTTTGGTGGAGTATATCCTTATTATGTGGAGGTATAAAACATGGATTTTGGAATTGCAAGCGTGGCAGCTATTACCGTGATTTGCTATCTGGTATCACAGGGAATAAAAGCCACGAAACTTGACAATAAGTGGTTGCCGGTTATCAGCGGTCTTGTTGGCGGAATCCTCGGTGTAGTTGGTCTGTATGTGATGCCGGATTTTCCGTCCAGTGACATTATCACAGCTATTGCGGTAGGCATCGTATCCGGTCTAGCAGCTACGGGAGTAAATCAGATTTATAAACAGTTAAAGTAAAAGAGGTAGGGTGCTATGTATTCCGATACAGTAACGATTTTCAACCGATATGAGAGCCGTTTGGGGGATATGTGGTACCCTACTGTTTTGCATGACGTAAATGTCATGGCGGACCGCTCTGCCATCGTACAGAAGTACGGGGAAGAGTCCAAGGACAATGTGGTTCTGAATGTTCGGTACGATGCAGGAGATATGATTGCCGGTAAAAGTTATCTTAATCCAAAATCATGGGACAGACAGACAAATGATCTTCTGCCACAGACAATTACATTCACACCGGGTGAAAAATTCGATTTCTTTTATGTGGGGGAATGGACGGAAGATCCCATTGCGGAGGATGATTATGAGAACGGATTTTACGATTACATGAACAGCACCTATGACGGTGTGTATGCCGTAACTTCCGTGTCAAAGCTGGGAGTTATACCTCATTTTGAGATCACGGGAAAGTAGGTGGATTATGGCAGATAAAAAAGAAGAAGTAAGATATGATCTTGATGGGCAAGAGGTTGTCACTACTGCTCTGATGAACCTTATCAACCAGTATCCTGGACTGTCTCCGGGAGATTCCATCGAATACGCTACACTGGGGGATTCCAAGGGAAAAGCGGTGTTTCCGTCAATCGGGAGCGCAATTCGACAGGAAAAGAAGGATGTGACTGGTCATGTGGAGCAGACCTGCGATTATCCGTTCATTGTGGTTTACCGGGCAAGCGGACTGTCAGAGAGCCGAAAGGAAAAGGTAAAGGAGTGGCTTGATAACCTTGGAAGATGGTTGGAGCGGCAAACCATAACGTTAAATGATGCAGAGTATCGGTTGGAAGAATATCCGATTCTTACGGGGGATAGGGAGTTTAAGCAGATACAGAGAGTAAGTCCGTCATACCTTGATTCTATCAACGAGGACAAGGCGGAGAATTGGATCATTAACATCACAGCAACTTACAAAAATAAATTTGACTTGTAGAAGTCGACCGGGCGGCAATATGGAAGCCGCTCGCTAACCTAATCACTCAAACAGTTATAGGTAGGAGGTTATTTTTTATGTCTAAATTAAAGCGAGAAGCACACGCACTTTACATGAAACCGGCAAGTGGTACTCTTTCACCGACATATTACTTACTGGGAAAAGGTATTGATGACATGAGTGTCGAAATGAATGGATCTTTTGAGCAGACCAAAGATGTCACTGGTGATGTATCTGTAAGTGACACGGGATACGCTCCTCAGGTCAGCGTAGAACCGTATCATGCAGACCCGGCAGATTCAATTTACGATTTCCTTAAGGATATTGCTATGAATCGCAAGTCCGGTGATGACTGCAAGGTGAAAATCCTTGAAGTACTGATTGACAAGACTGATGCCGGAAATAAATACGATGCATGGGAAGAGGATGGCAAGGTGGAGATCACTTCTTATGGCGGTGATACTTCCGGGCTGGGGATCAACTTCAATCTTTGGTATGACGGAAACCGAACCAAAGGAACCGCAACCATTGCTGCTAAGGTGCCTACATTCACAGCAGGCGACACAGAATAAGAAAGAGAGGATGAAAGAATATGGGAAAAATCGTAGTTGATAGAGGACTTGAACAGTACACCATTGAGGACAAGAACGGAACCGTGCTCGGTAAGTTTGAAATGAATCCTGCGGATGTGGAACTGGTCAAGCGGTATGAGCACGTAGCTGAAGCAGTGAGCCATATCGCAGACAATGTGGATGAGCGCAAGGATATTGTGGACATTGTGAAAGAAATGGAAGAAGAACTGGATAAGCAGATTGACTATCTGTTCAATTCTAACGTATCGCAGAGTTTCTTTTCCATCACATCCCCATTTACTGTTCTGGCCAACGGTGAGTTTTTTGTGGAGAACGTGCTCAATGCTATCGGCAAGCTGATTGAATCAGAGACCGGCAAGCGGTTTAAAAAGGTACAGACCAAAATCAACCAGTATACCAGTAAGTACCATAAGTGAGGTTTGGAATGAATCTATGGGAATTGCCTACATCCGTGACAGCAAACGGACATGAATATCCTATCAGGACAGATTATAGGGCGGTGTTGGATGTGCTGACCGCCCTATCTGACAAGGATATGACCGGTGATACACCGGAAGAAACAAATTACATCCAAAGTGAGATTATCCGGCAGATCATGTTTGAGGATCCCGACAGCATACCTAATGAAGATTTGGAAGATGCATTCAAAGGTGTCGCGGAATTTATTGACATGGGTGTCGAAAAGACGGACAAACCAAGTCCGCGGGTAATGGACTGGGAGCAGGATGCAACACTAATCATCCCGGCAGTAAACCGTGTGGTTGGTAGAGAAATCCGCGCGGACAAATATATGCACTGGTGGACATTTCTGTCAGCGTACATGGAGATAGGCGAGTGTACTTTTACTCATATCCTATCCATCCGGCAGAAAAGAGCCACCGGGAAGAAATTAGAAAAGTGGGAGCAGGATTACATCCGGGACAACAAGGATGTTGTACTGCTTAAGGATAAATTGACAGAGCAAGAGAAGCGGGAGCGCGATGAAGATGAAAAGGCCCTCAAGGAACTGCTCGGATAGGCGGTGCGTGTGGCAAATAATGCTGTTGTAATTGATACTGAAATTAGAATAGACCAAGCTAAAAAGGAAATTTCTAATTTAGAGTCCTATATAAAAAATTTGGAAGCAACAAAAGAAAGAATGGATAGAATTTTTTCCACATCTAAAGAAATTGGAATTGCTCCAAGTCAAGATGATTTGAAGTATTACAATACACTTGTTTCTGAAATAGATAGGGCAAAAAATAACATATCTGGACTTAATGCAGAAATACAGTCTTTGGAAAATTCTAAAAACGGAATGGAAGATAAGGCAAATAGTATTAAGAATATCAGAGACGCTTCTGAAAAAGCATCTAAATCTATCAGAAAAATGGGAGATTCTGCTAAAAAAAGCAGTGGAGGTTTCAAAGTTGGTTTAAAAACCATGCTTAAATATGTTTTTGGAGTTCAAAGTCTGATAGCACTTATCAATAAGTTGCGCTCTGCAATGGTTGAAGGCTTCAAGAACCTTGCTCAATTCAATGATGGGGTAAATCCTACCAACACGGCATTGAGCAACCTTAAATCGGCTCTCACGCAGTTAAAGAACAGCTTTGCTGTGGCATTTGCACCGATTCTGACGGTAATAGAACCGATTCTGACAAGGCTTATCAGATTGTTGAGCACTGCCATGAATTATGTCGGTCAGTTTTTTGCGGCACTGACCGGAGCAAGTACCTTCACAAAGGCTATCAAGGTGCAAGAGAACTATGCAAAGAGCCTTAATGGGACCGCGGCGGCGGCAAAAAAAGCAAAAGGATCATTGGCAAGCATTGATGAACTGAATAACCAGTCCAAGCAGGACAGCAGCGGTGCAGGAGGTACAGTGTCTCCCAACGATATGTTTGAGGTTTCACCGATTGAGAGCAAGATTGCTGGATTGGCAGGCAAACTGAAATCCATTCTTGATCCGATAAAAGAAAGTCTGCAGAACTGGTTTAAAAATATTGATTTCCAACCGCTGATTGACAGCTTTGAAAAACTAAAAACAGCCATTGAGCCATTGGCAGATAATATCGGAAAAGGCCTTTTGTGGCTACTTGAGAACGTTTTAGAACCGCTCGGTAGTTTTGTGATTGAAGATGCACTCCCGACATTTTTTAATCTGTTGGCCAGTGCAGTAGAAGCTTGCAATAAGGCATTTGAAGTGATCTCTCCGTATCTGAGTGAGATATGGAACGAAGTGTTTGCTCCATTCGCAGCATTCCTCGGAGAGACATTTGTTGGAATATTGAACGATGTGTCTCAATTTTTCTCCGACATGGGAAATATGTTCGTGGAAAAATCGGAAGAAATTGGAACTATATTTGAGTTTCTGAAAAACGTATTGAACCTTGTATCAATAAAATGGAAGGTATGCATCCAGGCTATGTCTGGTCAGTTAAAGCCTTTTCTGACAATGGTTAAAAATATTATATCCCATGTAATTGATATTTTAAGCGGTTTGATCAAGTTTATCACTGGAGTATTCACCGGAAATTGGAAGCAGGCATGGGAAGGTGTGAAAGATGTCCTTAAGGGCATCCTTAATGTCATCATTGATATAGTTGAGGGAAGCATAAACAGAATCATTGGTGCGCTGAATGCAATTAGTTTTGACATCCCCGATATAGTGCCCGGCATTGGTGGAAAGCATATCGGATTTAACATCACACCAGTATCACTGCCCCGTCTTGCAACCGGTACGGTTGTTCCCAGACAGTCAAGAGAGTTTGCAGCTATACTGGGTGACAACAACAGAGAGACAGAGGTTGTATCCCCTATATCTACTATCAAACAGGCTTTGGTTGAAGCATTGCAAGAAAGTGGAGCATTTCAGAAAAGTAACAACGGAGAATATGTTGTTGTTTATATGAACGAGATTGAACTTCTTCGTGCTGTAAAAAAAGGAAATGACAGTTATATAAATCGAACTGGAAAAAGTGCATTTCAGTATTAATTGGGAGGTGTAAATTTGTATTCCGGGTTTTTATTAAAAATAGGCAATGAAATATTCAATATGAAGTATATAAAAGAAAAAACATACAAGGGATATGCATCCGTGCAGGACCTTGATTCTTACCGGGATGCAAACGGTGTGTTACATCGGGAAGCACTGTCTCATGTACCTATCAAGTGCGAGTTTGAAACTATACCGTTAGATAATGAACAATATGGACAAATTATGGATATGATTCGAAGAAATTATATTAATGAATTGGAAAGAAAAGTTTCAATTACCGCGTTTATATTGGAATATAACGGATATGTAACACAAGATGCGTATATGGCAGAACCGCAACCTCAGATACAAACTATAAAAGATAACAATATACAATATGCACCATTAAGAATTGCATTTATAGGATATTGATATGATTAATTACGAATATGAATCATTATTTCTTGAAAATTCCATAAAAAGAGAAATATCTATTAAATTCAATGGCGGTACACTCGACAATACAGATTTGCACTGCGAGGAATGGTCTTTGAAAGAGGGACTTTGCTCGGAAAACGAATTACGTTTTGGATGTTGTGAAGCATCTGAACTGAAATTTCGTGTAACAAATTCCGTCAGCAGTTTAAAAAACAAAAAACTAAGTGTTTTTTCTATTTTGGGAGGACATTCTGAAAAACCGTTTCAATATGGTGATTATAATGTAATATCTGATGAAAAATCCGGAGATAGAAAATATCGAGATATCACAGCTTATGACAAAATGTACGACGTTGCAAATGCCGATGTATCTGCATGGTACAACAGTTTAGCGTTTCCTTTATCATTATTAAATTTTCGAAACAGTTTTTGCGAATATTTAGGTATTGATTCGGAGACAATTAGTCTTGTAAACGATTCAATGCTAGTTGAAAAAACTATAAAGCCAAGTGAATTGTCAGGTAAAAAAGTATTAGAAGCAATTTGTGAAATAAACGGATGTTTTGGACATTTTGGTAGAAATGGAAAACTTCAGTACATAATTTTGCAGATGATGAGCCAGGGATTGTATCCCAAAAAAGGGTTATATCCTCAAAAAGGTTTATATCCTCAGTCTAACACAAATGTCACAAAAGTTCCGGGCAACAGTTACATATCTTGCCAATACGAAGATTATATATGCAAAAAAATTGATAAATTACAAATTCGACAGACTGAAAGTGATATTGGTGCAATATCCGGTACTGGAAATAACTGCTATATTATTGAAAACAATTTTTTGGTATATGGAAAATCTGCAAAAGAGTTGCAGATCATAGCAGACAATGTCCTTAGTATTATTTACGGAATATGGTACAGACCGGCAAAAATTACAGCGCAAGGAAACCCTTGTATAGAAGTCGGTGACGGAATCAGAGTAAATACAAAAACAGATTTAGTTTACACGTATGTAATGCAAAGAACCTTAAATGGTATTCAGAAATTGCAAGACAGTTATTTTAGCGAAGGTAAAGAATACCGTACCAAAAAGGTAAATGGTTATGAATATGATATTAAGCAATTACTTGGAAAGACAAATGAGTTAGAACGTACTGTTGAGGAAACTCGGTCTGAAATCAAGGATGTAGAGAATGGCCTGGATACGAAGATTACACAGACAGCAGGAAAGATTGAACTTGAAGCAAAAAGGGCTACAGATGCAGAAGTAGAATTAGCAGCGGCAATATCTTTGCAGTCAGATCAAATTAAACTGAAAGTCTCCAAAGGCGATGTCAGTTCGCAGTTGAGCGTTGAGAGTGGACAGGTAAGTATTTCTGGAAACCGTTTTGTATTGGAAGCAGATAACTGTAGCATATCAGCAGATGGAACTATAACAGCTAAAAATGCAGTAATGACTGGTAGTTTTAAGTCTATAGGAGAAGACGGGAGTTACACAGAAGTATCATCAGGTGAAATTAAATTTTATAACGAACTATTGCAAAGCACAGGATCTATAAAAGGATTGGGACAATATCTTACTATTGATGCTTCAATGGTAAGTGTAAGCGGAATTTTAGTGGTAGGAAATGGAGCAACATATGATTCACAATATGTAAAAAACATATCAACAACTTCTCAAATATTAGGCAGTAAGACAGTACTGACAAGTGCCACATTAAGTGTCACAAAAAATTATATAAATGGAACCGTATCAGATGTATCTTTGGTAACACAAACAGCCAATGTTGCTGATTATCCTGGACATAATGTTAATTTTATTACAGGAGTTTCATCACTTGGAGGTTTGCTAACTGCAACATCTGGAATTGTCACACTTATGACGTAGGAGATTTATTATGGTAAAAAAAATATTTATTCTTCAAACAATTATTGGAAAAACAATGAAAGAAGTAATGGAAGAAAGGCAAGAAATTCAGCAATATATAGCTTTTACCATTGGAATTTCCACGTTTACGGAAATCAATGCAACATTGTTTAGCACGGAAGATGGCGATGGTTTTGAAGAGTTTATGAAGCAACTTATTGACATGTCGGATACAGTGGTTGCACAGAGCGGATATGAGGTATCTGAACTGTGCAAAAATCTGTATGCGTATGCAGAAGAGCAAGGAAAAGAAATCTATGTAAGGGAGAATTGATATGGCAGCAAATTTTGAGATTAAGAAATTAAAAAGCAACCTTGTGACAGTATTAAATCAAACACCGTTGCCTATCGAGGTGAAAAGGCTTGTACTGTATGAAGTATATTCGGAGACTAAACAGTTATCAGATATGCAGATTATTAAAGAGGAAAACGAGGTAACCGCAGATGGCAATGAATAAGGTTTATACCAGAATTAACTGGGAAGATTATCCAAGTGAGAACACGGATTTAGATGCATACAATCTTAATCAGATGGATTCTGCTATTGATGCGTTGGACAACCGTATCATATCACAGGATGCCTTAAAAGTAGACAAGTCTGCAATAAACGGAAACATTGCTGATTGGACTATGGATGAAACAACCGGTGTTATTACTATTACAAAATACGACGGTGAAAAAATTATTTTTGACCTTAACATTGAAAAAATTCCTGTCGGCTTTTCCATGTCTGATGACGGAATCATTACCATGACTACAGAAGATGGAACACAGTTTAAGGCTGATATTGGTTCTATGATTCCGGTGTTGACATTTGAAGATTCTGCAACCATAGCTGTATCCGTGACTGGTACTGGAAAGAATAAGACTTATTCTTTTTCAATCAAAACAGGATCAGTAACAGATGCTATGCTACAGCCTAATTATTTAGCAGATATTAGAGTAGAATCCGCAAATGCATCTGCTTATGCTCAATTCGCAAATGCAAAATCTGTATTGGCTGAATCTTATGCCATAGGTGGAACCGGAACAAGAGAAGGAGAAGATACCGATAACGCAAAGTATTATATGGAACAGGCAAAACAGCAAACAGGAGGCATACCTACAAAAGTCGGCGAATTAGAAAATGATGCTGGATACATCACCAAAGATGTTGACAATTTAACTAATTACTATGACAAGATTACTACCGACCAAAAATTAGCCAACATTGACTTGACTGATTATCTCAAAAAGACAGGTGATGCTTCCAACACAACCGTAACATTTACCGAGCCAACCGAACTTGCACAGCCGACCACAGGTGAGAAACTCAGCGGAATTATCGGCAAGGTTAGCCTTGCGATAAAGAACATCAAGACATTAATTACGCTCATAGGCAATACTGATATTAAATCAATCGGTGACGGAACTGTCACAGGTGCGATTAGTGATGTAAATGGCAATTTAAATGGTTTGAAATTTGCATCAATATCAACATCTGTTACTCTATTAGTGGAGAATAAACAGTCCTTTTTAGGCTCCTTGTCTGACTTTGGATTGCCAAACAATGCAAATGTATTTGGGGTGTTTGCAAATTGTGATTGGGCAGTTAGTGTAAGATTTGCAAGTAATAGCAAGTTTTATGCATATCAAATTGCAAATGTTAGCAATGATGCAACATTTATATTAAATTTTGTTGTGGCATATAAATAATTATTTAGCCGGTGCAAATGCGAGATTATATGTACCACTCGATCCAAATATAACGGAGTCTCCTGATGTAAATGGAATACATACCGCTATAGGTTTTTCTGATGATGTACATAATGCCAAGAAATAATTTGCATTCTTGGATGATCGGATAGATGCCCAGCCATTCACTGCACCCTGTATTGTTCCAATTACATATCCATTAGTCATACAAGTGTAATTAGATTGTATGGCTACAGCAGATTGATAGTCAGGAGCAATTAACTTGCCATTTACAGAAGTAGTCATAGCAGATGGGCGGAGATTAAAAACATAACAATGATTAAAAAATATAGAAAGGAAAATAAAATGAAAACAGGAAACGAATTAGTTGCATACGCAAAAAACCGTCTTGGCACTCCATATTTTTACGGATCCAAGATTCCCGAGGGTGCTCTGACCGAAAACAAAATGAGCACTATGCACAGAATGTATCCCAAGGTCGTGACCACCTACTATATGGCAAAGGCACGGCGAAAGGGACAAGTCGGCAAGGTCAATGTGGACTGCTCAGGACTGATTGCCGGTTACCGGCAGCTTAACATCGGCTCCTACCAACTCTATCAGACCGCATACAACCGTATGCCGATTGCAAAGATTAATGACTTTGCTCTCGGAACTGTCCTGTGGAAGTCTGGCCATGTGGGTGTCTATATCGGCAAGGTAAATGGTGTCCCTATGTGCATCGAAGCCAAGGGCATCAATTACGGCACGGTGCTGACCAAAGTATTTTCTACCAAGTGGGTGTACGGTCTTACCTTCAAGGACATGACATATACCTATGAGACCAAGGTGCCTGGCACATGGAAAGGGACAAACCCTTACACAAAGCCTACCATGACGGTAACAAGTAAGGCACAGGCAAAGAAGAAGAATATCAAGGTATTCCTTTCCTCTGGCGAGGGTGTCAAGTGGATTCAGTGGGAACTGATGGAAGCCGGTCTGCTGACAGAAGCTGACATTGACGGGATCTGCGGTCGTAAGACCGTAGCAGCAATCCTGACATATCAGAAGTCCTGCAAGATTACTGCAGACGGACTGGCGGGTAAGACCACAAGAAAGTACTTGGCAGCATAGTTTTAATCCCCCATCGGAGCATATCCGGCGGGGGATTTATGTACTGCCTTAACTGTTGCTTGCTCATACGACGGACCATCTCACCGCCGATGCTTCCTGCTTCCTTAGAAGTAAGGTCGCCGTTGTAACCCTCTTTCAGGTTAACACCCAGCTCAGATGCTACCTCAGTCTTGAAACGGTCCATTGCAGCCTTTGCTTCGGGAACTTCTACTCTATTGGTTTTACTTGCCATTTCGTTCACCTCCGTTTGGATTTGGGTTTTCTTGTTTCAGATAAGCGCTTTTTGTGATCACTTATCTTGGTATTAGTATGAGCATCGGCCTTTTTTTCATGCTGGTAAGTTTTTCATTTTTATGTTACACTCAAACAGCAACGAAGGATACGGAGACCGGAAAGCGTGACCAACGATCCACTGACCGGAATCCCACAGAAGTGACTGACCTTTGAAGCTACACCGTAACTGCGGAAGCTGAGAAGAGAAGGTGTTTTTTTGTTGTCAAAATGTAACTATTCAGAACCTCTTCGAATAAGAAGGCTGATACTTCATGCTTGCATGCAAGTAGCAGTTTTCTTATTCGCAAGGTGGCTTGAATAGAGTCACTGCCCCGTACATGAGCAAAATTAGCTGCCTTGCAGCGAGAAAGCACGATTTATCGTGCGGTTTTGCGAATGCTGGGGTGGGATGATAATCCCACGATATGCGAATATTGGGTAGGATTGTGGGAGTGCGTAGCACGGAACAATCCGTAGGCATCAAAGTCGGGGGCTTTTGACCCCGACATCATTTTATGACAGAAAGGCGAAAAAACAATGAAAAAGAAAACAAAAATCACAAAAACTCTGGCACTTGCACTGACTCTTGGACTGTTGTGCAGCGGTCTTGCCGGATGCGGACAGGCACAGAGTGTGGAAACAGTGTCGGAAGATCTGGCAGCGGAGAGCGTACAGCCCACTGAAACGGTGGAGAGTACGGGAACCGTTGCGGAAGGCACAGAAGCCACAGCAGAAAATACGGAGACCGCGGATGGCACGCTGGTACGTGTGGCATCCTTAAAGGGACCGACCTCATTAGGACTTTTATTTTTAATGAATAAAGCAGACAAGGGTGAGACTGCCAATACCTATGAATTTCAGATGGCTACTGGTGCAGATGAGATCCTGCCGCTGATGGTAAAGGGAGATCTGGACATTGCACTGGTACCCGCCAATGTGGCAAGCGTTCTCTATCATAAGACACAGGGCGGTGTGGAAGTCATTGATATCAATACTCTGGGTGTACTTTATATGGTATCCGGAGAAGACGGTCTGACAAACTTTACCGATCTAAAGGGTAAGACCATTTATCTGACTGGAAAAGGAACCACACCGGACTATGTATTGCAGTACCTGCTGACAGCAAATGGTATGTCTGCGGATGACGTGATACTGGAGTATAAATCCGAAGCAACAGAGGTAGCATCTGTACTGGCAGAAGATCCCACAGCCATCGGCCTGTTGCCCCAGCCTTTTGTTACCGCAGCCTGCATGCAGAATGATGCACTGAAGGTGATCTTCGACTTAAACGAAGAGTGGAATAAGGTACAGGGAGAGGACGGCAGCAGCATGGTCACCGGTGTAACGGTGGTTCGCAAGGAATTCCTCGAGGAGAACGAAGAAGCAGTGAAATCCTTTATGGAAGATCATAAGGCAAGTGCGGAAGACATCAATGCAGACCCTGCCACCGGTGCTGCACTGGCAGTGGAAGCCCAGATCGTAGCCAAAGAGCCCATTGCTCAGAAAGCAATTCCGAACTGCAACATTACTTATATTGACAAAGCTGAAATGAAGCAGGCACTTTCCGGATACCTTGACGTACTGTTCCACCAGGATTCCCTGTCCATAGGTGGCGGACTTCCGGAATCCGATTTCTATTATGATGCAGAATAAGGGTAAAATATACGTTAAAAAATTTATAATACTGTTGTTCTGGCTGGGAGTATGGCAGATTCTGGCAATGTGTGTGGACAATTTCCTGCTGGTGGTGACACCTTTGCAGGCATTGCGGGCACTGCTTACTCTGGCCGGGCAGGTGGAGTTCTGGCGGAGTGCCTTTGATTCGCTGTGGCGGATCGCCTTCGGCTTTTTGCTGGGGGCGGTATTGGCACTTCTTCTGGCGGCCATCAGTTACCGTTATCCGCTGGCGGAAGAAGTCCTGCGTCCTTTCATGGTATTCTGCAAGGCAGTACCGGTAGCGGTATTTGCAGTGCTTTTGCTGATCTGGTGGGGTTCTTCCATGCTGGCGGTGGCTATCTGTTTTCTGGTAGTATTTCCGAATATTTACCTGAATACGCTGGAAGGACTAAAGAGCGCGGACAGAGGGCTGTTAGAGATGGCGGAGGTATTCCGCCTTCCCCTTGGTACTCAGTTCTTCTACATTTACCGTCCGGCGTTAAAGCCTTTTTTGCTCAGCGCGTTTCAGCTATCTCTGGGAATGTGCTGGAAGTCCGGAGTGGCGGCGGAAGTGATTGGCACTCCCAGTCATTCCATCGGTGGAGCACTGTATCTGGCGAAGATTTATCTGGATACGGCGGATCTGTTTGCCTGGACAGCGGTGATCGTAGTACTCAGTGTATTTTTTGAAAAAATAATATTCTACGGGATTGAAGTCTTTTTCCGGTGGGAGCCTGCCTGTAAGGAGCTGGGCCTGCCCCTGCCCCCGGATATGGCCAAGTTCCAGGCGGGCGGCCGCGGCCTGGCGGGCGATAACCTGCGCCGCCACGTGGCCCAGTATATCCCCGGCGACCCGCAAAAGGTGCTGGACAAGGTCTGGCAGCTGGCCGACGAGCGCTTTGCCCAGGGCGTGCCCTGCAAGCTCGGCCTGAAAGAGCTGCTTTCTACGCTGGAAGACCTGGGCATGCCCCGCATCGTGGCCAGCTCCAGCCCCCGCAATATGATCGAGATGAACCTGCAGACTTCCGGCACCGCCCGCTATTTCCATGATGTCGTTTCTGGCACCGAGGTCGCCCGCAGCAAGCCTGCACCCGATACCTTTCTGCTGGCGGCCGAAAAACTGCACACCAACCCCAAGGATTGCCTGGTGCTGGAGGACAGCTTCAACGGCGTGCGCGCCGGCCGCGCTGCCGGCTGCGTGACCGTGATGGTCCCCGACCTCATGCAGCCCACCGACGAGATTAGGGCCTTGTACACCTGCTGCTGCAAGGACCTGCTGGAAGTCCGCGTCCTGCTGCTGGCCGGCAAGCTGTAACCTTATAATAAGAAAGCCCCCGGCGGGTGGATGATTCCACGCCCGCCGGGGGCTGTTTTGTGGTTGCTTACAGGGCCGCGCCCTTCTTGGGGATAAACAGGCGGCTCATATCCGCGTGTTCCAGTTCCAGCAGCTTGATTTTTTTATCAATGCCTCCGGCGTACCCGGTCAGGCTGCCGTTGGTGCCCACCACGCGATGGCAGGGAATGATGATAGACACTTTGTTGTGCCCCACGGCCCCGCCCACCGCCTGGGCGGAAACCCTGCCACCCTGCTGTGCCGCCAGCTGGCGGGCAATGTCACCGTAGGTGGTAATCTGCCCGTAGGGGATTGTCAGCAAGATTTTCCACACCGATTGTTGAAAACTTGACCCGACCGGGTGCAGCGGTGGCAGGAAGTCGGGCTCCTTGCCGGAAAAATAGATGTTCAGCCAGCGCTTGGCCTCAGCCAGAATGGGCGTGGTCTGGGCACAGTGTTCGACGGGCAGGGTGTTGGCAAAATATTTCTGCCCCTCAAACCACAGCCCCACCAGCCCGACCTCGTCCGCTGCCAGCAAAATCCCGCCTAGCGGGGACTGGTATTGTTGGATAGAAACCATAGCGGACACCTCACATGGATAGCGGCTGTACCGCTTTTTTTGCCATAAGGGCATAAAACAAAAAAGGCAACTTACCATTCAGTAAGTTGCCTTGTCTCTATGTTACAAAAAAGATACCCTATAAAAAGGCTTAGACAAGGCCGCTGTTTTATAAAACATTGATTTGATGACCGAAAATTTTGTATTAGAATACCGCCTCTAAAGACTGCCTATGGCAAGGGAAGATATTGGTATTCTTCCGGTAGGGTAAGAGCCGTCCAATCAATTTTTTTGGCTGTGTATACGATTTCTGTATAGAGCGCGTCTCCGCGCTGCTTTCGATATGTAATGACGATTCTATCTGCGCTGCCTTTAACCATGCTTCGGATATCGCCTTCCAATACGGTGTTGGGAACAAAACGCCCCTTGCCGCCATTGCGGACAAAGCCCATACAAGCACCAACTGATCCGGCGAGCTTGTCAGTGTATAATTTCGGCTGGGATAAATTGTAATCCCCAACCATCTTAGCAGAAAGATGCTTTTGCACCAATCCGGGAAGAACGCGCATTTTCATTTCGGTCGTGCCGTCTGCTGCAAACTCAAAATCTGACTCAGACAAGCGCTTGTCGCAGCACATACTAAAGAAGTTGTTTGCACTGATTTCCTTCTTGTTCAGCTTAAAGCCTGTCATGTGCAGAAAATTGCTGCCGTCAAATGTAACTTCCAGACACCGAACGGTCTTATGCTTGTCAGCCGTAACAAATAA
>OODL01000541.1_pt1 | contig 42965 bp, 31 predicted proteins | sample 1671181 | NCBI WGS metagenome assembly OODL01 (sample SAMN06348130, study PRJEB24527) | human gut metagenome | biome: human gut; feature: ankylosing spondylitis patient; material: feces | host: Homo sapiens | place: China | collected 2015-10 | reverse complement strand
TTCACCTAAAGGACGGTGACTGCTGAATGGAAACCGTTCTCAAAGCCATAGCCGATTGGATAAAGGGTATCCTGACGGCTGGCATCATGTCAAACCTGTCCGGGCTGTTCGATGCCGTAAATGAGCAGGTCGGTGACATTGCGCAACAGGTCGGCACACGGCCATCGGCCTTTGAACCACGCGTTTTTGCGATGATCGAATCGCTCTCCCGGAACGTGGTTCTGCCGATTGCGGGCATTATCCTCACATTTATCGCCTGTTACGAACTGATTGAAATGATAACCCAGCATAACAACATGGCGCAGTTTGAGCCAGCACTTATTATGCGCTGGATTTTCAAGACCGCTGTTTCAGTATGGTTCATCTCCAACACGTTCGATATTGTGATGGCAGTCTTTGACCTGACGCAGAAAGTCGTGTCCGATTCCAGCGGCATTATTGCGGGCAATACTCGCGTCAATGAAATCGGCCTGTCGATGCTGGAAGCCAGTCTGATGCAAATGGATGTCGGTCCACTCTTCGGGCTTTTTTTGCAGAGCTTCTTCATCGGCATCACCATGAGAATCCTCTCAATCGTGATTTTCGTCATTGTGTACGGACGCATGATTGAGATCTACTGTATGGTGAGCCTTGCGCCGATTCCCATGGCAACATGGGGTAACCATGAACAAAGCCACATGGGGCAAAACTACCTGAAATGCCTGTTTGCGCTGGGATTTCAAGGCTTTCTCATCCTCATCTGCGTGGCAATTTACGCCGTGCTGATACAGTCGGTAGCGATTTCTGGTGATGCCATCAACTCGATCTGGGGCATTGTCGGCTACACCGTCCTGCTCTGTTTCAGCCTGTTCAAGACCAGCTCAGTCACAAAAAGCGTACTGGGTGCGCATTAAAGGAGGTGTTCTATGGCTGCGTATATTTCTGTTCCCCGCGACTTAACTAAGGTGAAGTCCAAAGTGGCTTTCAACCTGACAAAGCGGCAGCTCATCTGCTTCGGTACGGCGGCACTGATTGGAGTGCCGCTTTTCTTTTTGCTCCGGGATTCCGGCGGCAACTCTGCTGCCACCCTTGGCATGATGGCAGTCATGCTGCCTGCGTTTTTTCTCGGTATGTACGAGAAAAACGGTCAGCCGCTGGAAAAGCTGCTGTCGCACTATATTCAGGCGCGGTTCCTGCGCCCGAAGATTCGACCTTACAAGACCAACAACTACTATGTACTGCTTATGAAAGGAGGGTCAGCCCATGCCGTTTTGGAAAAAGACCAGTAAGGGCGGCAAAAAAAAGCCGCCGAAGCCCACTGTTCCCCGGACAGCGCAGCAGTCCATCCCCATGCAGCGGATGTTTGAGGATGGCACTTGCCGGGTGAAGCCGAACTACTACACCCGGACGATCGCCTACCAAGACATCAATTACCAGCTTGCCCAGCAGGAGGACAAGACTGCGATTTTCGAGGAATGGTGCAGTTTTCTGAACTTCTTCGATTCCAGCATCAAGTTTGAATTGTCCTTTGTGAACATGGCAACGGATAGCAGCGAGTTTGAAAAGAGCATCCGTATTCCGTTCCAGAAAGATGGTTTCGATGATGTTCGTGCCGAGTATTCGCAGATGCTGCGCCAGCAGCTTGCCAAGGGCAATAACGGTTTAACCAAGACCAAGTTCATCACCTTCGGCGTGGAGGGTGAAAGCATGAAAACCGTCAAGACCCGGCTCGACCATGTTCAGAATGATTTGCTCAACAATTTTCATCGGCTGGGTGTGCAGGCCAAGCCGCTGAACGGTGACGAGCGGCTGAAACTCATGCACGATATGTTCAACATGGACGGTGCATCCAAGTTCCATTTTGACTGGAAAGATCTCGTGAAAAGCGGCCTTTCGGTGAAAGATGCCATTGCACCGACTGCTTTCGCCTTCAAAAACAGCCGCACTTTCCAGATGGGCGGCATCTACTGCGCCGCCAGTTTTCTGAGCATCACGGCCTCCGACATCAGCGACCAGCTTCTGAAAGATTTTTTGGATATGGATTCCAGCCAGATTGTCACCATGCACATTCAGAGCGTTGACCAAAACCGCGCCATTAAAACGGTCAAGCGCACGATTACTGAACTTGATAGAAGCAAGATTGAGGAGCAGAAGAAAGCAATCCGCGCCGGGTATGATATTGACATCATTCCGTCCGATTTGGCGACCTATGGCCGTGATGCCAAAGCCCTGCTGAAAGAATTGCAGAGCCAGAACGAGCGAATGTTTTTGGTGACATTCCTCGTTCTGAACACCGGGCGTACCGAACAGGAACTGGAAAACAATGTCTTTCAGGCAAGCTCCATCGCACAGAAGCACAACTGCAATCTGTGCCGCTTGGATTACCAGCAGGAACAGGGGCTTATGTCCTCTCTGCCGCTGGCCGATAATCAGATTGAGATTCAGCGCGGCCTTACTACCAGCAGTACGGCCATTTTCATTCCATTCACCACACAGGAGCTTTACCAGTCCGGCAAAGAATCTCTGTACTACGGTTTGAATGCTCTCTCCAACAATTTGATTATGGTGGACAGAAAGAAGCTGAAAAATCCGAATGGACTTATCCTCGGTACTCCCGGCTCCGGCAAAAGTTTCTCGGCAAAGCGTGAAATCGCAAATGCCTTTCTGGTGACGGATGATGATATTATCATCAACGACCCCGAAGGCGAATATTCCCCACTGGTAAACCGACTGAAAGGACAGGTCATTAAAATCAGCCCCAACAGCACCCAGTTCATCAACCCGATGGACATTAACGCCAACTATTCGGAAGAAGATAATCCGCTGTCCCTGAAAGCGGACTTTATTCTTTCTCTGTGCGAACTGGTTGTCAGCGGCAAGGAAGGTCTGCTCCCGGTGGAAAAGACGGTCATTGACCGCTGTGTGCATCTGATTTATCGGAAATATTTTGCTGACCCCTGCCCGGAGAATATGCCGATTCTGGAGGACTTGTACAACGCCCTGCTCCAGCAGGACGAGAAAGAAGCTCATCATGTTGCTACCGCTCTGGAAATCTACGTCAAGGGCAGTCTGAATCTGTTCAACCACCGCACCAACGTGAACGTCAACAACAGAATCGTCTGTTATGACATTAAAGAACTGGGCAAGCAGATGAAGAAGCTCGGTATGCTCATTGTGCAGGATCAGGTCTGGGGACGTGTCACTGCCAATCGTAGTAGCGGAAAGTCCACCCGATATTATATGGACGAGATGCACCTCCTCTTAAAAGAGGAGCAGACTGCGGCCTATTCTGTGGAGATTTGGAAGCGGTTCAGAAAATGGGGCGGAGTGCCGACTGGATTAACGCAGAACGTCAAAGACCTGCTTTCTTCGCGTGAGGTCGAGAATATTTTCGAGAACAGCGACATGATCATCATGCTGAATCAGGCCGCTGGCGACCGTCAAATCCTCGCAAAGCAGCTCAACATCTCGCCCCATCAGCTTTCCTATGTGACGCACTCCGGTGAAGGTGAAGGACTGCTTTTCTTCGGCAATGTTATTCTCCCGTTCGTGGACAGATTCCCCACCGATTTGGAACTGTATCGCATCATGACCACGAAGCTGGGTGAGGTTTCGGAGGGCAAAAAGGAATGAGCAATCCGAAGCTGAACTTCAAAGAGGAAACGTCAGCCAAAAAGACACGCTCTCCCCCGAAGAAAGCGAGGGTCGAGCAGTCCACGCCCAAAAAAAAGAAGCTGAAACTCGATGCGGACAAGGCCGCAGAAAAAAAACAGCATTTGCGATTTGGCAAGGCAGAACTGACCCCGGACGAACTGAGCCGTTTGAGCAAAGCGCAAAAGCGCGAGATGTACGCTGCCAATGCCGCCCGGACTGCGGTGCATCGGGAAATCGACCAGTATGAGGAAGATAATGTCGGTGTGCAGGCGTTGAGCGAGGGTGAAAAGGCCGCTGGAAATGTCCGCGATATTTCCAAGAGCCGCTATGCCCGGAAACTGAAAAAGAAAGCCAAGGTGCAGGGCAAGAAAAACTCCAAAACCGCAAAATCTTCTGCGCAAGAACCAACTGCATCACAAAATGCAGGAGATTCCGGCATCGGTACCCGTGAGGGTGGTTCCAATTGGCTCTCCCGATGGCGGCAGAAACATGACATTCGACAGAGCTACTATGCCGCAGCCCGGTCTGGTGGCACAGCGGCACAGACCGTTGGAAGCAAAAAAGCTGTATCCGGCGGTGCATCTGCCGCACGGTCTGGTGTAGAACAAGTAGTGGACAAGGGAAAATCTGTGGTCGGTTCGGCAGTAAACAGCCTTATGACCGCCGCAAAGAGTAACGCGCACGTTCTTGTAATCGTGGGCGTTTTTGTTTTGCTCATCCTGATGGTGATGTCTGGCTTTTCCTCCTGCGGCATCCTCTTTTCGGGCAGTACCCAAGTATCCGGGCAGACGATTTATTCTGCCGAGGACAGGGACATTCGCGGTGCAGAACAGGACTACAAGAAGCTGGAAAAGGAACTGGACAAAAAAATCAAGCGCACTCCGCAAGACCATCCGGGCTACAACGAGTACCAGTACCATCTTGATCCCATCGAGCATGACCCGTGGCAGCTCACTTCCTTTCTGACTACTCTGTATGACGATTATACCCGGTCGGAAGTGCAGGGCAAATTGAAGGAAATCTTCAAAAAGCAGTACAAGCTCACCACATGGGTAGAAGTGCAGATTCGGTACAAGACCGTATGGGTCATTAGTCCTGCGGGCATCCCGGTTCCTACACAGGTGCCGTATGAGTACAAGATTTTCCACACCAAACTGGAAAACAAGGGTCTGGAAGTTGTTATCCGGGAAGAGCTGACCGAAGATCAGTGGAAACGGTACGAGATTTTTCAGGACACACTGGGCGGTCGGCCTTACCTGTTCAACGGCGGTCTGCCGCCCGGTGGCTCGGATGGCTCCGGCGCACCCGGCATCGACTATCAGGTTCCTGCGGAGGCCCTGACTGACAGTGAATTTGCAGCCATCTATGAGGAAGCCAAGAAATACGTTGGCACTCCCTACGTTTGGGGCGGTAGTTCCCCCGAAACTGGCTTTGACTGTTCCGGCTACGTTTGCTGGGTCTACAACCAGAACGGCTATGATGTTGGGCGCACTACTGCCAACGGATTGTGGCAGAAGAGCCAGCATATTTCTGAAGCCGAAGCAAAGCCCGGTGACTTGGTTTTCTTCAAAGGAACGTATGATACGCCGGGGATGAGCCATTGCGGAATCTATCTCGGTAATGGCATGATGGTCAGTGCCGGAGACCCCATCAAATATGCTGACATCCACTCGTCCTACTGGCAACAGTATCTTGCCGGATTCGGACGGCTTTCAAAATGATTGGAGGGTTCTATTATGAGCGAGAAACTGGAAAAACTGCGGGCGATGCTCGAAAAAGAGAAAGAGCGGCGCATCAAGCTGAACAACCGCATTGAGATTCTGGAGCGGCGGATTCAGGAAGCCGAGGCCGCCGAGGTGAACGAAATGGTGCGCAGTGCAAAGGTCAGCCCGGAACAGCTTGCCGCCCTGCTGCGGCAGTCGGCCAACACCACCCCGAACCCGGCTGCGCTGGCCGCTGTGGGTGCAACTTTTGACAAGGAGGAAGATGTCAATGATGAAGATTAAGAAATTCGGCGCACTGCTGGTATCGGCGGTGCTGTGCATCGGCATGGCTGCTCCTGCTTTCGCCTATGAGGGCGATACCACCCCGGTGGAAGAACCTGTCCTGCCGGAAATCGTAGAGGAAGAAGATGCTGTCACCATTACGGATGAGGAAACGGGCGCACTGACCCCGGAGGGCAATCTGACACTGGTGGACGATTATCACACCAACTACTCCGATGGCAGCGGCCAGCAGTTCATTACGATGGTGAGCAAGTCGGGTGCGACATTCTACTTGGTCATTGACCGCAATGCCAAGGGGCAGCAGACCGTCCACTTTATGAACCTTGTGGACGAAGCGGATTTGCTGGCCTTGATGGAGGAAGAAGCAGCAGAAGCCTACAACGCCGAAAAAGAAGCGGCGAAGCAGGCGGAACTGGACAAGCTGAAAGCCGAGGAAGAAGCCAAGAAAGCCGCAGAAGAAGCTGCTGCATCCGATGCAGAACAGCCGAAAGAAAATAAAGTCACAAAGTATGCTGCGGCGTTTCTCGGTGTCGTGGCTCTGATTGCGCTAGTGGCGGGCGGCGGCTTTTATTTCTTCATCCAGCAGAAGCACAAGAAACAGGCAGAAAAAGAAGCTGCTGACCCTGATGCGGACTACACCGAGGACAACGGCAATTTCGAGATTCCCCCGGAAGATGATTCGGACGATGAGGATACTTCTGAGGAACAAGATGTAACACCCATCTGATTTTAAGGCGGCGATTGCCGCCTACATACCATAATTCAAACTAGATTGGAGGGATTTCTTATCGCAAAATTGATCGTGACCGAAAAACCGTCCGTGGCAATGGCTTATGCCAAAGTCTTAGGTGCGCATGGGCGGCAGGATGGCTACCTTGAGGGTAGCGGCTATCTCATAAGCTGGTGTGTCGGGCATCTAGTGGAGCTTGCACCGCCCAGTGCCTACGGTGAGCGGTATGTAAAGTGGAACATTGCTGATTTACCCATCCTGCCGGAAAAATGGCAGTATCTGGTGTCTGCCAGCACTAAAAAGCAGTTTTCTGTTCTGAAAAAGCTCCTGCACCGGGCAGACGTTGAGACCGTGGTAAACAGTTGTGACGCAGGCCGCGAGGGAGAGCTAATCTTTCGGCTTGTCTACGAACAGGCAGGGTGCAGGAAGCCAGTTTCCCGTCTGTGGCTTTCCAGCATGGAGGATAATGCTATCCGTGAGGGCTTTGCAAATCTGAAACCGTCAACTGAATATGATGCACTGTATCAGGCTGCACTCTGCCGGGAACGTGCCGATTGGATGGTCGGCATCAACTGTTCCCGGCTTTTTTCCTGCCTGTATGGTCGGCCTTTGGCAGTCGGCAGAGTAATGACCCCGACACTTGCCATGACAGTGGAACGAGAAGCCGCCATTGCTGCTTTTGTCCCGGAAAAGTTCTACACGGTGGCTCTGGAGCTGACAAGCGGTTTTGTGGCATTAAGCCGCCGCATTTCTGAAAAAGCGGACGCGGAAAAGCTGCTTGCGGAGTGCAGAAAGGAGATGGTGTCCACGATCCAGAAAATCACGCGCAAGGAAAAGGCCGAAAATCCACCGCCGCTCTATGACCTCACTACGCTCCAGCGGGATGCCAACCGCTTGCTGGGCTTTACAGCACAGCAGACCTTGAACTATGCACAGAGCTTGTACGAGAAAAAGCTCATCACTTACCCGCGCACGGACAGCCGTTTTCTGACTGAGGATATGGCGGCATCGCTGCCGGGGCTGATGTCGGCTGCTGCGGGAGCCTTTGATGTGCATGAAGCCGTGCCTGTCCATGCAGAGCAAGCAATCAACAACAGCAAAGTCAGTGACCACCATGCACTGCTGCCCACGGCAAATGTGGCACAGGCAGACTTTTCGGCTTTGCCCGCCGGAGAATTAAGCATCCTGCGGCTGATTACGGTGCGTCTGCTCTGCGCTGTTGGCGAACCTCACCGCTATGCGGAAACCACCCTGACCACCATTTGCGCCGGGAAAGAATTTTCGGCAAAAGGCAAGGTAGTTTTGGACGAGGGCTGGAAAGGCATCGAGCGCAAAATGCTGGACGATCTGCTGGACAAAAAGAAAGAGCCTGCTGCTCTGCCGGATGTGCAGGAGCAGAGCGAGTGCGGCATTGCTGGTGCTGAACTGAAAGAAGGCCAGACCTCACCGCCGAAGCATTTCACAGAAGATACGCTCCTGCACTCTATGGAAACGGCCAGCGCGGACAGTATGCCGGAGGATGCAGAACGTCAGGGCATTGGAACTCCGGCTACGCGAGCGGCTATTATCGAAAAATTAGTGGCAAAGGGCTTTTTGGAGCGCAAAGGTGACAAGAAAACCAAAGTGCTGCTGCCTACCGACAAGGGCAAAGCCCTGATTACAGTGATGCCCGAAGAAGTCCAGTCCGCTGACATGACTGCCGACTGGGAAACAAAACTGCTGCGCGTGGAGCGCGGCGAGATGGAGCCAAAGACATTTATGACTGAAATCAACGATATGATCTCCTCGCTGGTAAACACCACCGAGGCCGTGAAAGGAGCGAGTGCGCTTATGAAAAATAAAGTGATTGGTATCTGCCCGAACTGTGGCAAATCTGTTGTGGAGCGCGAAAAGGGCTATTTCTGCGAGAACCGGGAATGCCGCTTTGTACTGTGGAAAGACAACGCCTTCTTCAAGCGTCTGGGCAAACGGATGGATGCTCATGTAGCCGACAAGTTGCTGCGGGACGGCCGTGTTCGCCTGAAAGACTGCCGTAGTGCCAAGGGCAAGACCTACAATGCAACGGTTTTGCTGACCACTGAAGCCGATGGTCGCAGCAAATTCTCGCTGGAATTTGAGGGCAGTTGCTGATGGAAAAGCTAAATGAAGCGGTCTTCCTCATCAACGATGAACGCTATCTGCACCTCCGGGAAAACGGCGCAGGTGTCGGCTTTGCCACCTATAATAAGGTGACGGGCGAACCGCTGGAAAGCGGGCAGATTTCCGAAAAGAATCTGCCGCCGGATGGCAGGAACATGATGGCTGCTGCTCGGAACTGGTATCTGTTTGTACTTTCGGAAGATGAGCGCAAGGTCATCCAACTTGAAAGCATAAAAATTCTCGAAAGCGTTCCCGCATCCGGCATCCACAAACGGCGTATTTGGGAGCCTGAAACAATGCCAAAAGATATTCGGCTCATCAACAGTCACTATGACGATCTCTACCGAATTCCTGATGGTGGTGTGATTCAAGTGGACTACCCGGATGGCCGCAGTTTTACGGCAAAGCTGGAACATTTGGATGATTACCACTTTGATATGGGCGGTCTGGGCAATGTGTTCCACATCTGCCAGTTTGCCGATGTTATGGGCAGGAATCACGCAGATTTCTACCCAGAAATTCAGACGCAGGATAATCAGGGTGCATGGGAGCTGGGCGGCAAGGGCTATATTGCCATCCAGTCCACCGATGATGGCTGGGACTACACCCTCTATCACAGCGATTATTCTGTGATGGATGGCGGTCAGGTCGATGCCCCGGAACTGACGATTCAGGAAGTCCGGGAGCAGATTCTGGAAGCACATCACATGGAAAAGGGGCGACGGCTGTTGCAGGACTATGACTTCGTCATGGACAGAGCCGCAGAAGCTGAAGAACTTGGTGCAAACAACCGCCCTTCCACGCTGGAAAAACTGGCTTCGCTGGCTGGCGCAAAAGAAAAATGCGATGTCCCGGAGTGCAGCCCCGTTGGGTGCCGGAAAGCGAGGGATGCTCATGAACTTTAATGGCGAAGAATTGATGCTGATGATGCTCTACAATTCCGGCACTCGACTGGGGTTGATGCAGGAACTGCGGCTTATGCAGTGCTACCTGATGCCCGATGAGATTGCTCTGCGGGAGCTGTCGGAGGGGGTTATCGAAAAACTGAAGTTGATGACCGATGCACAGTTTGCAGAAGTCGAGTTTCCTATGAACTGATTTTTGCCGCCTGCGGGCGGTGTACATAAGCTCTTTTCTGATGGTTTGCGGTATGGTATAATTAGCTTCACAGTTAAGAATTCATCTTGAAGGTGAGTACAGCTTATTATGATTAATCAAGAAAATCGCAAACAAGAAAAAAAGAATCAGCATTATGTATCGAGATTTTATATGAAGCATTTTGCTAACATTAAAAATGCTGGCACTCCAAAAGAAAAAGTTTTCATTTCGTTTTACCAATTTAAGGGTAATTTAATAAAAGAAAATATACCAACAAGTTCTATATGTTCAGAAGATTATTTTTATGATCGAGAAGGCAAAATAGAGGACGCTTTATCTAATATGGAAACTAGATGGGGCAAAGCGATAAACCATGCAATCAATGGTTCCTTTACAGAAGAAGATATTGAAATCATTCGAGAGTTTGTCGTATATCAAATTGGTAGAACCAAAGCCATGTTAGCCCATAATAAGGAAATGGCAGTTAATATGATGAAATATATCATAACGCAAAAATTCGGAAGTATAACCGATGAAGATGCCATCAAAAATCTCATTGAGAATAAAGTTCAAAACGGAATCACATCCGCAGGAGGGCTATCAATTGCAAAAGAAGCAGTTGCTACAATTCACGACCTAAAAATGAAAGTCGTCACCAATAAAACAGAGACAAGGCTTATTACATCGGATGTTCCGATTATTATTATAAATCCAGTAAACTCTAACTGTGCTGGCTTGCTTTCAGCCGGAGAAGTTATTTTTTTCCCAATATCTCCATGGAAAATGATATTTTTCTATGACTCAAAACTATTTGATGAGCTACCAGATAGAATATTTGATGAGAATATTATTGACATATTTAACAAATACCAATATATCAGTGCAAACGAAAGAATATTGGCTAAAGAAATCAAGGACATCAACCGTATCATCAATCGTGAAGAATTAAACACCACACGAGAACTATTTCAGAACACCCAGAAAACAACTACTATGGATAGTGACTCCGAAACCATTTTTGCTACAAAATCAAGAAGTATACCATACTACTATAATATTCCCATCCTACCTTTACCCAAACAATTAAGAAAAATCCCTATTGAATTTCGTGAAGCATTTACAAGAGAATACTCATACGATGCAAGATTAGCAATTTTGTGTCGTATATACAGAACCCCAGACTTCATCTCAGACAAGGAGCTAAAGGAACATTGGAAAAAGCAACAAGCATACTCCAAAGCACTATTGAATTATTTTGACTATTATTGGAACACTCCGAAAGACGATAGGCGTATTACACCCACACTCATGAAAAAGCTAAAAACAGTTCCCGTTACTGTCTATATGAACAATCAAAGATAAGGATTGAACTACCAACCAAATAGGAGGTTACGGCAGAGCTTCAAATTTGCCATGTCAAAAGCAACTCGTGAAAGCCCTTGTTTGAACACTAGTTGCGAATGTTCTGGCAATTTGAAACCCTCAAAATTGTGGTCTTGATAGCACTTGCGGATTTATGTTATACTAATAATACTTTATCGATTAAGACTTAAAACTGAAAGCGAGGACAGCCAATGGACACCATCAAGCGTTCTCCCCTTGACCGCCTGCTCTTTGCCACTTTTCTGAAAGGCCGTACATCTTCTCGTGAGATTCTGAATGAAAAAGGCGAGATTTCCCCTGAAGAAAATCAGAAAATCTTAAACGAAACCAATGAGATCATCAACGATGATTCCACCTATCCGTTCATTAGTTACCTTTCGGACTTGCTTGCAAAATCCAAGCCGTCCGATGATGTAGTCAAAAAGCTGCACGACTGCATCGACAAGGTTGCGGTGGCACTGGGACAGGACAGCACCGATGTGTTCCGCGCCCTGCTTGCAAAACTGATCGAGCAGCCGGAGGAAAATCAGACATTTGACCGTCTACTTGAGATGGCAGAAAAATTCGCCGCAAAATACGATTAAAATACCATAGATTCCATAGGCGAGTGACCTGAAAAGGCCGCTCGCTTTTTTGTTTTCCACGAAACATGAAGGGAGGAACGCAATGCCAAACAAAACGCAAGAATACCTGAACCTCGCCCAGCAAACGGCAAAGGAACTGACCCGGTATTGGGAAAACTGGACGGACTATCTGACCACTGCATCCCGGTTGTATAAATACAGCTATGCAGACCAGCTCATGATCTACGCCCAGCGTCCTGATGCTACCGCCTGTGCCAGTTTCGACCTCTGGAACAAACGCATGAACCGCTACGTCAGGCATGGCTCCAAGGGCATCGCCCTGTTAGACCAGTCCAGCAGTGTCCCACGTCTGCACTATGTCTTTGATGTGAGCGATACCGGGGTGCGCCGCAATTCTCGTGACCCTGAGGTGTGGCAGCTCGGCCCTGATCTGGTTCAGCCTGTGTCAGAAATGCTTGCCAGAGAATACGGTGTCCGGCATGAACGAATCACCCAGCAGATCGCGGACATTTGCGGCAAGCTGGTGGATTCCTATTGGGATAACAACAGCGGTGACATTCTCGACATCGTTGACGGCTCGTTCCTGATGGATTATGATGAAGCCGGACAGGAGTTCCAGTTCAAAAGTGCCGCTGCAATCAGCATCACCTATGCTGTCCTTGAACGATGCGGTTTTGAGCCGGAAGGACATTTTGACCGGGACGATTTTCAGGCCATCTTCTCCTTTTCCACTCCTGCCGCCGTGTATGCGTTGGGCACCGCAGTCAGCGAGTGCAGCCGGGATGTGCTGCGCAACATCGAAAGAACTGTAAAGACGACAATCCGCCGCCGCAATGTAGAAAGGAGCCAGTATGAATATGAACAGCAGGAACGTGACCTACTCGACCATCGGGGATTATCAGCTCCCGAACCTGACCCTGCCCCGGCAGGAGAAAACACTGGGCAAGTACGGGCGACTGCGCCGGACTTACCTGATGAAGCATCGCCCGGTGCTGTACAACTCGATGCTTCTGTCGGGAACTCTGCATCCGCACCTGTTGGAGGTGAAGCAAACCGCAGAGAGCCGGATGCGGCAGACCATGCAGGAGTTGCTGAAACAGAACCCGGCTCCGAACAAGGAGCAGTATCAGATGGAGTGGGTGCAGCACATGAACAGCCTGAAAGCACAGGCCGAGGAACTGGTGATGAACGAGCTGATTTACAGCTAAGTTTCTTCGATGCACACATTCCCACCGAAGCTGAACAAATTGAATCCATCGACCAAGCGGAGAGCGAAAAATCGCCCTCCGCTTTCTCTTTGTCACAGGCTGAGATCGAAAACGCGCTGCGGAGGGGTTCTAACTTTGAAAACAGCAAACTTCGCATCTGGAAAATTTATCAGCTCCAGCCTGACCGAAAACTCCGGGCAAAAGCTCTTGCGAAAGAATATGCCCCAAACGGACCCGGCGGCTCCTCGCACACCTATCTGGACGGAAGCAATGGTTGGCTCGATCATGACAGCAAGGGGCTGACGTTTGAACACTATCCAGACCATCAGAAAGTGCTTCTCCGCTGGAATCAGGTCGAAAAATATATCGACCTGATAATTCAGTCTGACCGCTATCTGTCGGATAAAGAGAAAAGAACCATTGACTTCCCCCTTGAGCTGAACGCCGCCAGTGCTGCCGAATACACGGCATTAAAGGAACAGTACCCGGACACTCTCGTTGGATTTGAAGCAGGTGGCAATTTTATGTTTTATGGAGAAGATGCCGCTAAAGTTACCAAAATCATCAACAGTGCTTTGTTCACGAGAGACACCGCGCTGGGCGAAGCTCAGGTCACAGGCTTTTCTCCTCGCTTATGGGCAAGAAAGTCAAAAGAATTATGGTCTGCGGGCAATAATGTCTATCTTGCCGGGTTAAACGAAGATGGCACTCACCATCAGACCAAGCATCTGCGCAAAGAGGACTATCTTCCCATTGGTTCCATTATCAATATGGATAGCCGTGAATTTCGGATTGATAGGGTGGACTTTGATAAGGGCAAAGTTTCTTTGCAGGATATGGCACTGGCCGATATGCGGGTGCCGATTTTTCGGGAAGAACCGCTGTCTGTTGTCCGGGAATTGTACGAACAGCAAGACGAAGCTCTTGACACCGCTCCCGAAAAAGCAGTCGATTATAAGGTCGGGGATGATGTCGTTGTTGAACTGCCTACCCGAACCATCGAGGGAAAGGTCGGCTATGTTGGTGAAACCGATGTGCGCATCGACACCAGTGCGCAGGGCTATTCGTGGAGCAACGAGGTGTTGAACAAACAGCAGTTCGAGGACAGTCTGCGACGGGATGAGCCTACGTCTGATGAATCACTGGACAAGCTGCCTATTTCTGTGGAGGTCAACGGCGAATGGCAGACATTCCCGGATGCCGCTGCCGCAGACAAAGCCCTGAATGCCGAACCTGTGCCGGAAGCTGCTGGAAATTTCTGCATTACGGACGATCATCTAGGCGAGGGCGGTGCAAAACAGAAATACGCCCGGAACATTGCAGCTATCCGCACCCTGTTCCAGTTGGAGCAGGAACACCGTGGAGCCACCATCGAAGAGCAGGAAATTCTATCACAGTATGTCGGCTGGGGCGGTCTGCCGGATGCCTTTGACCCGGACAAGGGCAACTGGGCAAAAGAGTACGCCGAACTGAAAGGACTGCTCTCCGAAGATGAGTACGCCGCCGCCCGTGGCTCCGTCCTGAACGCCCACTACACCAGTCCCACCGTGATTCGTGCCATCTATGATGCTGTGGAGCGCATGGGCTTCCGCAGCGGCAATATTTTGGAGCCGAGCATGGGCATTGGCAACTTTTTTGGTATGCTGCCGGACACCATGCAGGATAGCCGCCTGTACGGTGTGGAACTGGACAGCATCACAGGCCGCATTGCGCAAAAACTCTACCCAGAAGCCAGCATTAAAGTTGCCGGATTTGAAACCACCGACCGCCGCGATTTCTATGACCTTGCCGTGGGTAATGTTCCTTTTGGCCAGTACCGGGTAAACGACAAGGCGTACAACAAATTCGGTTTCAGTATCCACAACTATTTCTTCGCCAAGGCCATCGACCAAGTGCGTCCGGGCGGCATCGTGGCATTCGTCACCAGTCGCTACACGCTGGACAGCAAAGATTCTTCTTCCCGCAAGCACATTGCCGAACGTGCTGATCTGCTGGGTGCTATCCGGCTACCGAATACTGCGTTCAAGGCAAATGCAGGAACAGATGTCGTCAGCGACATTATCTTCCTGCAAAAACGTGACCGCCCCATCGACCATGAGCCGGACTGGATACAGCTCGGCAAAACGGAAGATGGCTTTACCATCAACAGCTATTTTGTAGACCACCCGGAGATGGTGCTGGGCGAACTGACCACCGAAAGCACCCAGTATGGCCGTGAGGAATGCACCGTGCGCCCCATTGAGGGTGCAGTGCTGGCAGACCAGCTTGCCGAAGCTATCCAGCATATTGAGGGACTGTACACGGAAGTTGAGGTCGAAACACCAGATATTGCGGATGCAGAAAATGAGCGACACATTCTCCCTGCTGACCCGGATGTGAAGAACTTCTCCTACACCGTGGTTGACGGTGAAGTGTATTACCGCGAAAATTCTGTTATGACACAGGTGGAGCTTTCCGACACCGCCAAAGGCCGTGTGACCGGGATGGTGGAGCTGCGGCAAATCGTCAATGAGTTGATCGACCAGCAGCTGAACGACTACCCGGATGCCGACATTAAAGCAACGCAGGAAAAGCTGAACACTGCCTACGATGCTTTTTCCGCCAAATATGGCTTGTTGAATGACCGCAAAAACGGCAGATTATTTGAGCAGGATTCTTCTTACTATCTGCTGTGTTCTCTGGAAAATCTGGACGATCAGGGGCAGCTCAAAAGCAAGGCGGCGATGTTCACCAAACGCACCATTCGCCCGGAACGTACTGTCACCAGCGTGGACACTCCCACGGAAGCACTTGCAATTTCCATCGGAGAGCGTGGCCGGGTGGATTTGCCCTATATGGCAGAGCTGCTCGGCACTCCCGGCGACTATGAGCGAATCACCAGCGAACTATCCGGCGTAATTTTCAAAGACCCCGGCACAGACCCTACTGACCCAGAAGCGGGCTGGCAAATGGCGGATGAATACTTGTCCGGCAATGTCCGGGCAAAACTGCGCATGGCACAGCTTGCCGCCGAAACCAACCCGGAGTTTGCAGTCAACGTCACCGCATTGGAAAAGGCGCAGCCGAAAGACCTTGAAGCATCTGAGATTGATGTACGTCTGGGTGCAACATGGCTTTCGCCGGAGATCATCCAAAAGTTTATGGCAGAAACTTTCCAGATTCCCTACTATCTGCGTCATGCAGTTAAAGTGAGATATTCTCCCTATACAGCAGAATGGCGCATTGAGGGCAAGTCGGCTATGGGCAGAGGCGACATTACCTCCACCGAAACCTATGGCACATCCCGCGCCAATGCCTACAAGATTCTGGAAGATACGCTCAACTTGAAAGATGTGCGCATCTATGATGCCATTGAAGATGAAGAAGGCAGACCGAAGCGCGTCCTGAACAAAACGGACACCATGCTGGCGCAGCAGAAACAGCAGGTAATCAAAGATGCTTTCGCCAACTGGATCTGGCAAGACCCCCAGCGGCGCATTGCACTGGTGAAGCAGTACAACGAACTGTTCAACAGCAACAGACCGCGCGAATACGATGGTTCCCACATCCACTTTGTCGGTATGAACCCGGAAATTTCGCTCCGGGAACACCAGCGTAACGCCATCGCTCATGTGCTTTATGGTGGTAATACGCTGCTTGCACACGAAGTGGGAGCCGGAAAGACGTTTGAGATGGCAGCATCCGCAATGGAAGCCAAACGGCTGGGGCTGTGTCAGAAAAGTCTTTTTGTGGTGCCAAATCATCTGACGGAGCAATGGGCGGCAGAGTTTTTGCACCTATACCCCAATGCCAAGCTGCTGGTGGCTCGAAAAAAGGACTTTGAAACTGCCAACCGCAAAAAATTCTGTGCTAGAATTGCGACTGGGGACTACGATGCGGTCATCATCGGTCATTCACAGTTTGAGCGCATCCCGTTGTCCTATGAGCGGCAAGAACGGATTATTCAGGAGCAGATTGATGAAACGCTTGCCGCCATCAACGAACTGAAAGCCACTGCCGGCGAAAATTTCAGTATCAAGCAGATGGAAAAGACACGCAAAACGCTGGAAATCAAGCTGGAAAAGCTACGCTCCGATGCAAGAAAGGATGATGTTATCACCTTTGAGCAGTTGGGCGTGGATAGGCTTTTTGTGGATGAGAGCCATTTTTACAAGAACCTTTTCCTCACGACAAAAATGCGCAATGTCGCTGGTTTGTCTACAAGTGAAGCGCAAAAATCGAGCGATATGTTCGGAAAGTGCCGCTACTTGGATGAGATCACAGGTGGGCGCGGCGTGGTGTTTGCTACGGGAACGCCCGTGAGCAACTCCATGTCGGAGCTGTACACGGTCATGCGCTATCTGCAATATGGCACACTCCAGCAAAAAGGGCTGACACACTTCGACTGCTGGGCATCTACTTTTGGTGAAACCACCACCGCCATTGAACTTGCCCCGGAGGGTACGGGCTATCGTGCGCGCACTCGATTTGCGAAGTTTTTCAACCTCCCGGAACTGATGTCGATGTTCAAAGAGGTTGCCGACATTAAAACCAGCGATCAGCTTCATCTGCCTGTGCCGGATGCAAAGTTTGAAACCGTGGTAGCGAAACCGTCCGAGATTCAGAAAGAAATGGTGCAGGAGCTGAGCAGACGCGCTGCGAAAATCCACTCCGGCGCGGTGGATGCGTCCGAGGACAATATGCTGTGTGTCACCAACGATGGCCGAAAGATTGGTCTGGATGTTCGCCTGATGAACCCCATCCTGCCGGACGACCCCAACAGCAAACTGAACACCTGTGTTCGGAACGTGCTGCAAATCTGGGCGGATGGCAAGGAGCAAAAACTGACGCAGCTTCTGTTCTGCGACCTCTCGACACCAAAGAACGATGGCAACTTTAATGTCTACGATGATATTCGCAAGAAATTGGTCGCCGCCGGGGTGCCGGAAAGTGAAGTTGAGTTCATCCACAATGCCGACACCGAAGCAAAAAAGGCCGCATTGTTCTCCAAAGTGCGCTCCGGCGATGTGCGGATTCTGCTCGGCAGCACCGCAAAAATGGGAGCCGGAACGAACGTCCAACAGCGGCTTGCGGCGGTGCATCACTTGGATGTCGGCTGGAAGCCCAGCGACATGACCCAGCGCAACGGACGCATTATCCGGCAGGGCAATATGAATAAGGAAGTCAAGGTGTTCAACTACGTCACAGAGGGAACTTTTGACAGCTACTTGTTCCAAACTTTGGAGAATAAGCAGCGATTTATCAGCCAAATTATGACTTCAAAATCCCCGGTACGCTCTTGCGATGATGTGGACGAACAGGCTTTGTCTTATGCAGAGATCAAGGCATTGTGTGCTGGAAATCCGCTCATCAAGGAAAAGATGGATTTGGATGTGCAGGTGGCGAAACTGAAAGTGCTGAAAGCCGACCACCAAAGCCAGAAGTTCCGTCTGGAAGATAAGCTGCTCACAAAATTCCCGGCTGACATTCAGGAAACGAACGCCTATCTAGCTGGAGTGAAAGTGGATGCAGAAGTTGCCGCCGCCCATCCGCAGGAAAAGGAGGGCTTCTGCGGTATTATCATCAAGGGCGTGACCTACGATGAGAAAAAAACTGCTGGCGAACGCCTTCTCCTCGCTTGCTCCGAACTGCCCAACAGTGAGGAAAAAGTGATCGGCTGCTACCGTGGCTTTGAACTGTCCCTGCGCTTCGACACCTATCACAGCGAGTATCAGGCTCTTTTGAAAGGCCAGCGGAAATACCCGGTAGCACTGGGCAAAGACCCTCTTGGCTGCATCATCCGGCTGGATAATTCGCTGAACAATTTCCCGGAGCGAATCACTTCTGCCGAAAACGAACTGGCTACCCTGAAACAACAGCAAGAAGCGGCGCAAATCGAAGTGGAAAAGCCATTCCCACAGGAAGAAGAACTGGCTGAAAAGTCGGCTCGCCTTGCGGAGCTGAACGCACAGTTAGATATGGATGAAAGAGGTCACGAGCCAGAACAGGATGAGGAAGAACAGGAGGACGAACCTCGCCGCCCCTCGGTGCTGGCAGCTCTGGAAGAAAAGGCGGACAAGACAGAAACCGTTAAGCCGTTCAAAAGTTTTCTGGACAAGGATGGTGATGCACGATGAGGGAAAAACGAGATGAAATTCTTATCCTGCGCATCACAAAATCAGAAAAAAGCCGCATTTATGAAAAGATGTTGAGCATGGGCATCCGTAGTCTAAGCGCATATATCCGTAAAATGGCTCTGGATGGCTATTGCCTGCATCTTGATTTGCAGGAATTGCGCCGTATGGCCTACCTCTTGCAAATGTGCAGTACGAACTTGAACCAATATGCCAAACGCGCCAACGAGTGCGGTCAGGTTTACGCTGCTGACGTAGAGGATTTGCGCACCCGGTTGGACGAGCTAATCGACATTGGAAAGCAGATTCTTTCTCGATTGGCTGACCTCTGATTTTTACCCCACGGCATTGCTGTGGGGTTACATAATGTATCGGCATCGTTGACACGGTGCCTATGCTCCTGTATATTAAGGCCAGAAACAGAAAGGCGGTGCTACTGATGAGGCTCGTATTTAGAATCACACTTTTCCCAATCTACCTGTCTGCGGCTTTTATGGCTCTGATGCTGAAATGGACGCTCAACTTATCAGCTTTTGTTCTTGCGCTGCCGATGCTCTATATCTTCGGCTGCGGTCTGTATACTTTGTACTGCCATGAGTGGATGCAGTTCCTGATCCTACTGGCGGCAGAGTTCGGATGCTTTGTTCTGGTCTTTGCCGGAACTGCCATTGTGGAAGCTGCAGAACGGTTCAGCGGCTGGCTGGCCGGATTAGGAGGTACGAATGAATAAAGAAATAATGACCGACTACTATCGGAATAATCCGAAAGACATTCTGAACGAACAGCTTGCAGACGACAAACCGTACCATGCGCTGATTCAGAAGAAAATCGCAGCGGAAAACGCTTTGCGCTCCCTTATCAGCGAAGAAGCATGGAAACGCTATCTCAATCTGGATTCTGTCTGCAATGAATTAGAAGATATTCGGCTGGAGACCATGTACCTTGCCGGAGCCGCCGATTATGAGAGATTTTTCAAGTAAGAGTGCCGCCGTTGTGCGGCATTTTTCTTTTATAGGGGGTGATGGAATTGGCTGCAACACGTTTGATCGCTATGCGCAAAAATAAAGGAAAATCCATTGCCGCCTGTCTGCATGACCACACCAGTTATATCCAGAACCCGGACAAGACTGAACAGGGCGAACTTGTCAGCAGCTACCAGTGCAGCCCTTTGACAGTGGACGAAGAATTTATGCTGACAAAACGGCTTTATGAGCAGACCACCGGGCGCAGGCAGAAAAGTGATGTGATCGCCTATCAAGTGCGGCAGTCTTTCAGACCGGGAGAAGTGACACCTGAAGAAGCCAACCGCATTGGCTACGAATTTGCTGAGCGTTTTTTGAAAGGCAAACACGCCTTTATTGTTGCAACTCACACTGACCGGGCGCACATCCACAATCATATCATTTATAATTCGACTGCGCTGGATGGCACACGGAAATTCCGGGATTTCTTTTTCTCTGCACTGGCTGTCCAACGGTTAAGTGACCTGATTTGTCTGGAGCATCAGCTTTCTGTTATCCAGAAAAAGCCTTACCGGGAGCGGCAGAAGCGCATCCTCTACCCACCCAAAGAGAGCAACCGCGACAAGCTCTGTGCAGTGATCGACAACATTCTGCTGCACGACAAGCCCAAAGATTTTGCTGCGTTTCTGGATTCGTTGGAACAGCAGGGATATGAGGTCAAGCGCGGCAAGCATCCTTCAGTGAAAGGCAAAGGGCAGCGGCGATTTATCCGATTTCGCACATTGGGAGCCGGATACACCGAGGAAGAAATCAGAGCGGTGCTGGATGGCAAAGCTGAACACCAGCCACATCCTAAACAGCCCTTGCCTGAAAAGAAGTTCGGTCTGCTGATGGACATTCCTGCGAAAATGGCCGAGGGCAAAACCAGTGGATATAAAAAATGGGCAACAAAGTTCAACTTGAAAGAAATGTCCAAGACACTGCTCTACTTGCAGGAAAAGAAAATTGACAGTGCGGACGAACTTCGGGAACGTGCAGCGGCGGCAACAGAACGGTATCACACGCTGGGCGATTCCATCAAAGCGGCAGAGAAGCGCATGGGGGAAATCGCTGTCCTGCGGGCACACATCGTCAATTACGCAAAGACCCGCGATGCGTACGCCGCCTATCGCAAGGCCGGATACAGCAAAAAGTTTCTGGAAGCACACCGGGAAGAGATCGAACTGCACAAGGCTGCGAAAGCCGCCTTTGACGAAGCGGACTTAAAAAAGTTGCCCAAGGTAAAAGATTTGAACGTAGAATATTCCGAACTGCTCTCCCAAAAGAAAGCAGCGTACCCGGAGTATCGCAAAGCCAAAGAAGAAATGCAGGAACTGGTTCGCGCACAGAAAAATGTGGAACGGTTCTTTGCAGAAGAAAAGCAGACGCACGATACAGAACAGGTGCGTTAATGCTGGACTGCCGGAGCTGACGATCGTGTCGGTTCCCGGCAGTCTTTTTTTGTCTTATAATCCCTATGGTGATGCACTGTTTCTTTCGATTGTGTATACGAGGAACGGCAACAGGTATTCTAAAGAGTGTAAACAACTCGATAGGATGAGGTTGCTCTATGAAAGAATTATTTGGACAGCGATTACGGGAACAGCGTTTGAAACATCATTTGACGTTGGAGCAAGTAGCAGAAAAAGCAGACCTTTCTGCCAACTATATCGGGATGGTGGAGCGCGGACTAAAGGAACCGGGGCTTGCAACCATTGTCAAAATCTTGAACGCCCTGAATATTTCAGCAGACGAACTTTTGTGCGATCTGGTTCCAAGTGCATCTCATGTGACCGATGATGAAATCAGCAAGCGGCTTGAAGGACTGACCCCTATGCAGAAGAAAGTGGCACTTGACCTTCTGGACACCTATATCACCAATCTGCCTTACCTCACCAAAGAAGAATAATCCTACGGCAACTCTGGCGCACCAGCTTAATTTTGGCTGGTGCGCTTTTCTTTTGCAATTCTTTAGGCTATAATATTTCTTATAAGATGTATTCATTCCCAAAGAATTGATTTCGAGGTGAACAAGATGCGAGAACCGCGATACAGTATCCTTTCCGACATCAACGATGGAATCGACCGTGCCAAGCAAGGCAAGCTGGCTCTGTACTGGCAGCGGAACATTGAACACGAATACCGCTGCAAAAAAGTGACCCCGGCAGAGCAGCAAGCCTACACCGACTTGCAGGACATTCTTGCTGCCGTTCCGCAGTGGAGCGATGAGGAAGAACTGCGCTCCGGTATGGAGGGTATCGGTGGCCGCGTCTGGTTCTGTTACTTCTGGGAAGAACACGATTCGATGGTGCAGCTTACTGAAGATTGCAGCGGCAAGTTTACGGTTGCTTACGTTCTGGATTCGGATGTCACCCAAGAGGTGCGAAAGGCGGCTGCACAGCACGCACAACAGCAACTTGCTGAATGTATGCAGGAGTGGGATGTTCCGCTTATGAAATCGGCTATTCCAGAAAAAGATAAATACGAATATTTAGATGAAGCGGCATCCCATCTGATGCAAGTCCTCAATGACCCGGAGAGCATCACCGGGTAAAAAGCGTTCCGCAGGAATGCGCAGCCTGCATCGGAACGGTGCAGAGTGAAAGGGTTTGGGGTGTCCCCAACAAGCATTTTGCAGCGCAAAATAGGCATTTGTATAGACGAATGCACTGCTTGCGTCCTCTATGCGTCCCTTCAGTCCGCAATCACTTTATTTTACCGAAATTTGAAACAGCACCTATCATCAACATTGTCAGCGCATGAGGTGCTAAAGATTTGTAGCAACACCGCATTGATTTTATATAAAGAAAAGTGTACAATATTAACGAATTGACAACAAAGACTTACTGAGAAAATTTGTGAGTACACAAGTGGACATGGCATCTGTCGAACATTGCAGCTCATAGAGAATGTCAAGCAGTAATATTTTGGATAATTCGCTCGGTATGGATACGACAGACTGGATAATGTAATGATTAGAGATACTGCCCTTAGCAATTTGATTTTTCTGGCCAACAAACAAGGATATGTTTTAACAGACGACATTTTAGACGAGGGTGCAGACTTATCTTTCACTGATGTCGATTGGCTCTCATCTACTTTAATGGCAAAGGGGATTCTTGTTTATGATGAGGCTCCTGCCGTAAAAGATTCTGTTGATACGAGTGCAGCGGAAATTTTCGACTATGCACAAACGGATTATGAGGAGATTTATCAAAAAGCAATCGATGCTTCTCCAGAATCTGAGGATATTATAAATTCTATTAGATCAATCCTTCCTCCGCAGCGTGGCGAATTTGATACGCTGAAATATCAAGTTGTAGATGGAAACAAGTACGCACGCCAAAGGGTCATAGAGATGCACCTTCGTTTTGCGGTGCGAGTAGCGGTCTCCTATACAGAGAGATATGGGCTCCAGTTTGAAGATGCGTTTTCACTTGCCTGTATAGGATTAGTGACCGCAGTTGATAAGTACGATCCAGATACTGATGGGTCGATTGGTTCATTTATCTCTTACTACATTATGCAGGTGATAAACCGCGAGATGCCTTTGCCCTGCAAGGAACTGTACTATCCTGTTCATGTTAAAGAACGCTGGGCACCTGTTTTCCTCATGTTAAAGGAAGATGGGTGCGTCGGATGTGATGAACTGCCACGCTGTAAATACGAAAAAAACAAGTTAAAGAAAAAATTCGCAGATATATCGGATGCTGACATCCTGATGATGATTGGAATGTCACTAGGTGAGATTTCACTTTCAGAACTTGCAGAAAATGAGAAAGAGCCAGTAGACACATCTAGTTTGGAACGGATAAATAACGATTTGTCGCAGAGTGAATGGCAAAAAGTATTGAGTCGGGCTTTGAAAATTTTAACACCTAGAGAAATGGATGTTATAATTTTGCGTTACGGACTTCTCGATGACAGACCTCTAACCCTTGAGGAAGTTGGCCAGAAATATTCTATTACGCGTGAACGGGTTCGGCAAATCGAAGCAAAATCACTCCGCAAACTTAACATCAAAAAGATTCGCGGAATTCTTGAGGATTCGGTTTCCTAATTCTGCGCATTTACACATGAAAGAGAGAATTTAGATGTGGTGCAAAACCTGCAACATCGAAACGAATGATGAAACCTGTCCGATTTGCGGTAGCAAAACGGTAGAAGATATTCCTGTCGAGGTTTATTGGTGCCCGGAATGTAAAGTACCCATCATCAATACGACCACACAAGCGGATAAAGGCTCCTGCCCGCTTTGCGGCCATAAAACCAAGTATATGTCGGCTGATCTGCGCCCGGTCTTTCCAGAAGAGCGGCTATTGCTGGAGTTGTTGCTTGAGAAGAAGCCGCACGAATATGTTCAAAAATCCGTATGGGCGGCGAACAGCAGCTACTATATTGATGGGAAGCGTGTGGCACTTCCGGCGAAACTCTTTGAAAAGGCCAATACAGACGACTTATCAAAGAAAATCGAGGAGTATAAAGGTAGCAATACCTACGAATACTTTAATATTTATGCCAAGCGATTCTGTGAAGCTAATAGAAACCGGCTCAACTACCTCGTGGATGAAGCCTCTGGGTTTGTGCGGAATGCAGCGTCAAAGTTTGATGAAGACCGACTTGTGGTATCCTTTTCGGGTGGTAAAGATTCAACAGTTACAGCCGATTTGACGATCAACGCATTGGGTACATCGAGCATTGTTCATATTTTCGGTAACACTACACTGGAATTCCCGACTACGGGCGAATATGCAGAACGCTATCGTCACAATCATCCCCATGCGATTTTTATGGTCGCCAAAAACGAGGAACAGAACTTCATGGATGTTTGTGATGATATTGGACCACCGGCACGAATGATGCGCTGGTGCTGCTCCATGTTTAAGACGGGGCCGATTACTCGAACATTAAATAGTCTGTTCCGCAATGAGCAGATCCTGACGTTCTATGGAATCCGTAAAGCAGAGTCTGTCAGCCGCAGCAAGTACAATCGTATTGAGGATGATGCCGAATCCGTCAAAATTCAAAAGCAGACTGTGGCATCGCCAATCTTCTTCTGGAAAGACATTGACATTTGGCTGTATATTCTGAGCAAAGAAATCGACTTCAACTATGCCTATCGGCTGGGCTATGATCGTGTCGGCTGCTGGTGCTGCCCGAATAACAATCAGCGCGCACAGTTCCTATCTCGAATCTATATGCCGGAAAAATCAAAGGCATGGCGCGAATTCCTGATTGGGTTTGCAAGAAAAATCGGAAAGCCTGATGCTGAAGAGTATGTTGATTCTGGCAAATGGAAGGCTCGTCAAGGCGGAAATGGTCTGGCAACAGCTAACGATGTGAAAATCAAATTCACAAATTGCACAGCCGAGGACCACGCGAAAATCTATCGTCTTGTGCGACCGTATGATGACGAGCTGATTGGAATGTTCGTTCCTTTTGGCCGTATTGCGCCGGAGTATGGGCAGAAAATCCTGAATGAAACCGTAATCCTTGATGTTAGAACGAATGTTCCAATTCTTTCCATTCAGCCTTTTACCCATGATGGATACGAACACGCAGTAAAGGTTCGGACAATGAATGTTGCTGACCATGATGATCTGCAACGAATGGTTGGATACCAAATCCGAAAATTTAATGCTTGCCGCAAGTGCTTGAAGTGCGAATCGCTATGCCGTGCGGGAGCAATCTCGATTATTGGAGACTACTACTACATCAATCCTGCTAAATGCGTTCATTGTAAAATGTGCGTTACTCCTAAATATCTCGATGGCGGGTGCATGATGAACAAATATTTGAAAACAAAATGATAAGGCGGGAAATTTGCCATGAAATTTAGAGCACATGATACCTTCTTCATCCGAAAGGGATGGCTGAGCAAGGGTATGAAAGCGGTTCATTCTAAGCCAGATGTCTTTGTTGCTAAAGACGAAAATCCAATGGATGTATTAGGCATCGGCTCTAACATGGTAAAGTCGCTCCGCTACTGGTTAGTTGCTACGAATCTTACGGAAGAAGCTCTTCTAAATAAACGCCGCGTTCAGAAGTTCACAGGGTTTGGAAACCAAATATTCAAAAATGATCGTTACATGGAGGAGTATGGAACGCTCTACCTCCTGCATTATATGCTGTCGAAGAACGAAGAAGATGCGACAGCATGGTATTTTTTCTTCAATGAATTCAATATGTCCGAATTTACACGGGAAGATTTCGTTGCGGCCTTGCAGAACTATGTTTCCATGAAAGGTGAAACTGTTGCCATTCGATCGATGTCGGATGACTTTGCTTGCATCCTCAACACATATTTGCCCCGGTACAAAACAAATCCTGCGCGAGTGAATCCTGAAAACAACATTGATTGCCCGCTGGGTGAATTGGGTCTTATTGATATTCTGGATAAGAACAAAAAAACATATCGAAAAGCCGTTCCCACACCTGAAACTATTCATCCATGGGTGTTAATGGCGGTTATGTGCGATCAGGCGAATGGCCGCATGGAAATTGGATTAAATGAGCTGCTCACTGCAAAATGCAACATCGGAAAAACGTTCAATCTTGATGCCATTACCATGCTGGATGCGCTGCATCAGGTAGAAAAAATTGGACTGGTCAAAATTATTCGGACAGCGGGTCTGGATGTTATTCAGCTAAAGCAGAATTATTCTTTTGAGGAATGCGTGGATAATTACTACGAGTGCATTTCCAAGATTGATTAAGGGGAAAGTTTAATGAGTGAAATGATTTCAGTCGCAGAAGGTTTTCAGTATTCTGTGAACATTGCCTACGACCTTCATGCTGATGATAAGTTAAAGAGCTATATACCGACTCAGTCTGCACTCCAGTTGATGGAAGATATTTTGCAGAGTACTCTGCCTACCGCAACAGACCGTTCGCGTGTTTTGATTGGTGCTTACGGCAAGGGAAAATCACATATTGTGCTGACGATTCTTGCGCTCTTGATGAAACGCGACCTTGACTTGTTTGAAAAACTGCTCCCGGCTATTCAGAAGCGCGATAGATTGAACCGTCTGATTCAAAACTACTATGCAAGCGACAACAAGCTGCTGCCAGTTATTATTACCGGCAGCAATACAAGTCTGACGCAAGCATTCCTTCTGGCTCTTCAGCAAACACTGAAAGAAAATGATCTGCTGAATATTATGCCGGACACGAACTATAAAGCTGCCGTGTCGGTTATTGAACGTTGGAAAAACGATTTTCCTGATACCTATCAGCAGTTCAAGAATAAGATTACGGATTCTATCGGTTCGTTTGTTTCTCGTTTAGAAGATTATGACATTAAGGCTTACGAAGAATTTGAGCGTATTTACCCTAGCCTGACAGCAGGTAGTACGTTTAATCCCTTTGTAGGCTTTGATGTCGTGCAGCTATATGAAAGCGTTGTTCAGGCATTAAAGCCTCATGGCTACACGGGTATCTATGTCATCTACGATGAGTTCAGCAAGTATCTGGAAGCAAACATTTCGGAGGCATCTGTAAGCGATACTAAGATGCTTCAGGACTTTGCAGAAAAATGCAATAGAAGCGGAAAAAATCAGATGCACCTGATGCTGATTTCCCATAAGGAGATTGCAAACTATATCGACCGACTGCCCAAGCAGAAGGTCGATGGCTGGCGTGGTGTTTCTGAACGATTCACTCATATCCACCTGAACAATAACTTTACGCAGACCTACGAGATTATTGCAACAGTCATCCAGAAAAATCAAAAGCTCTGGAATCTGTTCTGCGCCGAGCATAAAAAAGAATTCAATGCGCTGGCAAAACGCTACGAGACACATCGGATCTTTTCGGATATGCAGTCTGATAGTATAGAACATACAATAATGGCTTGCTATCCTCTTCACCCGGTTTCTACGTTTATTCTGCCCCGGTTGTCCGAGCGCGTAGCTCAGAATGAGCGGACGCTTTTTACTTTTTTGTCGGCGAATGGACAGGCAACACTTCCGTCCTTCTTGAAGCAGTATCACGATAGCGAGTTCTCGGTCGTTACGCCCGATTTGATTTACGATTATTTCGAGCCGCTGTTCAAAAAGGAAATTTCAAACGGAACACTCCATGACATTTACTTCTTGACCAGCACAATCTTAAATCAGCTTGACGATGATTCTTTAGAGGAAAAACTAGTAAAGACGTTGTCCTTGATTTATATGCTGGAGCAGTTTGAAAAACTCAAACCGACAAAGGATGAGCTAATTGGAATCTACTCTATTCAGTATTCGGTGCCGGAAATTGAAAAGGCATTAAATAATCTTATTGACGATGAGTATGTCATTTACCTCAAGCGTAGCAACGATTTCCTTCAGCTGAAAGAAAGTTCCGGCGTTGATGTTGAAGCTAAAATCCGTGACACGATTGCATCCCAGCAGGGCAGCGCAGTCGTGAAAAAGATTCTGAATGCATCAAACTTTGATAGCTGCATCTATCCTTTCCGCTATAACGATGAGAAAGAAGTCACACGGTACTTTGACTTTACCTTTATTGATGAATCGGAAGTTACCGAGGAGGTCAACTGGAAAACAAAGCAGCAAGGTACGGAAGCAGATGGCATTGTATATGCTATTATTCCGCACAGCAGGGATTCGATTGCACAGATTGTGGATGTAGTGAAGAAAACTAGTACCTACTGCTCAAACTGTGTCTTTGTTATCCCGCATAAATTTGTTCCCATCGATTTTACAGTTCGAGAGTATAAGGCTGTCGAGACACTGAAAGATCTTGCCGTTTCCGATAAAGTTCTGTTTGATGAGTACGAGGTGATTTATGAAGACCTCCGGGAAATCATCAACCACTATATCAGCGACTATACTCATCCCGAAAAGAGAGCAGCTACCTATATTTATAAGGGAGAAGAAAAGCAGATCGTTCGTAAAGCAGCTTTGACTGACCTTTTGTCTACCATCTGTGAAAAAACGTATTTCAAGACCCCGGTTATTGTCAACGAGGCAGTCAACAAAAACCACCTGACAGCAAATTCGGTAAACAGCCGGAGCAAAATTGTTATTGGACTACTGCGTTCTGAACTTGAGCCGAATCTTGGACTGGCTGGTGCTGGACAGGAAGTTTCCATTCTCCGCAGTACGCTGATCCGAACGGGGATACTGGACACAAAAAACGGTGTTCCTAAAATCAATCTGCATCCGCATGATTATCTTACGGCCAACCTGCTGGGCGAGATTGAGAAGTTTGTCCAAGAAGCGCGAGAGCAGAAAATGAGCTTCGCAGAGCTGTATGCTCGGTTGACCACCGATAAATGCTATATTGGTCTGCGGAAGGGTCTTGTCCCTATCTATGTTGCTGCCGTATTCCACGAGTACAAAAAGGAAATCGTTCTCTACGACAAATTCTCTCAGGTTCCGCTGAACAACGATACCTTGCTCCAAATCGAAGCAGCTCCACAGGATTTCACTTTGCAGTGTTTGGACTGGAACAACGAAAAAGACGAATATGTAGATGCCCTTGCAAATGTCTTTAAGGATTACGTTGTCGATGCTGAAAAAGCTGCCTCTGGCTACAATTATGTTGTAGCTGCTATGCATCGGTGGTATATGGAGCTGCCTAAGTACGCTAAGGAAGCTAAATATGACCCCAAAGGGCAGCAGATTGACAAGCTCAAGCGTCAATTTATTCGGATGCTCAAGCAAAACATTGGCACCCACACTTTGCTATTTGAGCGGCTTCCTGCTCTTATCACTGGAGGAACAGAATGTGGCTCAGAAACAGTGAACGCTGTTTCCGAGATTAAATTCTTCTATGATCAGATGCTTGGTCAGTTAGAATTCGCATTCTGCGATGAAGTCAAGAAGCTCTTCGGTGAGGGGCAGGATGAAGCGATTCTAGGCAGAAAATCTTTGCCGAGTGTAGTCACCGAATGGATGAATCGACTCGATCCGTCTATTCACGAGCAATTATTTGCGGACGGAACCGATAGAATGCTTCAATTATTCCTTGCAAATAAAGAGGCAAGTGAGCATATCTTGACCCTGAACCTTGCAAAACTCGCAACCGACCTAAATCTGAGCGATTGGGATGCCAACACACAGGCTACTGCATTGGAAAACGTCAAGCAGTATAAAATGACCGCCGAGAAATTCCGTCAGGAAGCCCCCCATAAGGAAGCCGAAGCCATCAATGGTTATCAGTTGACTTATGAGGATGAAGCGGGCTGTACGGTAACAAAACGCTTTGATAAAGTGGAAACGAGCAAGCGCGGAAAGCTGCTGTACAATGCGATCGAGTCTGCGATTAGCGGCATGGGACAGGCAGTTTCCGAACAGGAAAAACGCCAAATCCTGATGGACGTGTTAAGAGAGCTGTGCTAAAACCTCAAAGGAGAAAATGTTATGGCATACTTTGACAATGCAGCTACCACATATCCAAAGCCTGGCGATGTTTATTCCTTTATGAATGAATTCTATCGTCAGTGTGGTGGAAATGTCGGGCGTGGTGATTATGGCATTGCTAAATCTGCTGGTGAACTTGTAGCTGATACAAGGGCGCGGCTGCAAAATCTTTTACACTGCCCTGCAAAGCAGGTGATTTTTACACCGACAGCTACGATTGCCCTGAACATTATCCTGCAAGGGTTGTGCGAAATGGGCATGAAAAACTTTTATATCAGCCCCTTTGAGCATAATGCCGTTACTCGAACGCTACATCACTTTGAAAATCTTGGGCGCATCAAGGTTCACCAGCTCTCTGTAACATCGGATCTGAAATACGATTTGGAAAAAATTCGCTATCAGTTTGATGATTGCAAGCCCGATGTTGTTGTCGTAAGTCATGCCAGCAATGTGATTGGCCTGATTGCTCCCGCCGCAGAAATTTTTGATTTAGCGAAAGCATACAGTAGTTACACCGTGCTGGATATGTCGCAGACAGCAGGACTTGTTGATTGTGATGTGGGACGCAACACATTCGATTTTGCAGTGTTTGCAGGGCATAAAACTCTTTATGGCCCGACTGGAATATCCGGCTTTATAATGAAGCCAGATATAAATCTTCCCCCGGTTCTTTTTGGAGGCACAGGCTATGATTCGGCAAATCAGGATATGCCGGATAGTCTGCCCGAAAAGTATGAAATGGGAACTTCTAATATTGCTGGAATTGCAGGATTAAATGCTGCTTTACAATGGAATCAGAAAATCGGGATTCAGAATATTTTCGAGCATGAGCAAAAAAATCGTAAGAAGTTGCTTGAAATCCTGTCCCAATACGATTTTATTACTATTGTAGGCAATGCTTCAGCACAGCAGTATGTTGGCATTGTGTCGTGTCTTTTCGATGGAATCAGCAGTGATATTGCTGGCAGTCTGTTGAGCGAGCATGGTGTATCTGTTCGGACAGGACTGCAATGCGCACCATTAGCTCATAAGTTCTTGGGTACCTATCCGGCTGGAACCATTCGATTCAGCGTTGGGCATTTTACAAGCGAAGAGGACTACAATGCCCTAACCAACGCACTGGATTATATCGATCAAAACATTTAAGGAGATCGTGTCATGTCTTTTTCAGACTGTGTTATCAAAAGTGAATATCGATCCCTTATCGATAATGTCGTTCAGGATTTTTATCTTCCGATTCTTCACGAAGCGGTATCCTATAAGCGTGCTGTTGGCTTTTTTTCATCTTCTGCATTGGCGGAAATATCAAAAGGTATCTGCGATATGGCTTCCAATGGTGGAAAAATCCAAATTGTAGCGTCTCCCTATCTCTCCGAAGAAGATGTGAAAGCTATTCAAGAAGGCTATCAAAATCGTGAGACGTACATCAAGGAAAAGGTTTTGAAGCAGATTCAAGATGAAGATGTATCGAATGATTATTATACGTTGGAACGTCTGAACCTGCTGACGAAACTGATTGAGGATGGAATCCTTGATATAAAACTCGCCTATACCGAAAATAATGGTGGAATAGGAATGTACCACGAGAAGATGGGTCTGATGGAAGATTCATCTGGCAATATAGTTGCGTTTTCTGGCTCAATGAATGAGTCGGCAACGGCCATGGAAGTCAACTACGAGACTATAGATGTTTTTTGCAGCTGGAAGAGCGATTATGAAAAAGAGCAGGTGTCCCTCAAGAAAAAGGCATTTGATGCAATTTGGGGAAATAAAGAAAGCGGAATAAAAGTCATTGCTGCCCCTGAAGTAACGCAAGTTTTCATCAAAAAATTCCGAAAGCTCTCACCTGTAAACTTCAAAATTGATGAAGAGCAGTTCAAAATGCCAACACGTCCTGCTAAAAATGATGACACTGGAGCTGTTGGCGCACGAATGCCCGCTGAAATTCAACTGCGAGACTATCAGCAGGCGGCAGTTGCTGCATGGGCGGGCGCAAATTATCAAGGAATATTCTCGATGTGTACGGGTGCTGGCAAGACCATAAGTGGATTGGCAGCAGTTGCAAAGCTGTCACAAGATTTGAATGACCATCTAGCCGTTATTATTGTCTGTCCATATCAGCATCTTGTGGAGCAGTGGGTTGAGGATATTGTAAAATTCAACATCAAACCTATTGTAGGGTATAGTTCATCACCGCAAAAAGACTGGAAAAAACGGTTGGAAAAGGCCATTCGTGATCAGCGTATGATACCGAAGAAGAGTTTCTTCTGCCTTGTTTGCACGAATGCAACTTTTGCGGGTTCTTATGTCCAGAGCCAAATTGATAAGATTCGGGCACCGATTCTTCTGATGGTTGATGAAGCTCACAACTTTGGCGCGCAGAGAATCCGTAAACTGTTGGATGACCGATTTACTTATCGACTGGCACTATCTGCAACGATGGATCGCCATCGAGATGAAGAAGGAACGGCAGCTCTATACCAGTTCTTTGGAAAGAAATGTATTGACTATACGTTGGAGCAAGCAATCAAGGATGGAAAACTGACGCCCTATAAATACTATCCAATTGTGGTATACCTCTCGGATGATGAGCTGGAAAAATACTCTGAAATTTCCTCGGAGATGACAAAGCACATCATTCAGGGACGAAATGGCAGCGTCAAGTTGGATTCTTACGGTGAAATGCTTGCCATAAGGCGGTCACGAGTGGTTGCTGGAGCAATTGCAAAAATATCTGAGCTTCGTAAGCAGATAGAGCCGTATAAAGACCAAAATAATATTTTGGTCTACTGTGGTGCAACCAATATTCTCGATGAAAACGCAGATGATTCGGAAACGGATAGCAGCGATATTAAACAGATCGATGCTGTCACTCACCTGCTTGGAAATGAATTAGGGATGCGTGTCGCACGTTTTACATCACGCGAAAACATCGAAGAACGAGCTACCATCAAAGAAAAATTCCAAGATAACGGAAAACTTCAAGCGATTGTTGCAATAAAGTGTTTGGATGAGGGTGTGAACATTCCGGGAATTAAAACCGCCTTTATCCTTGCAAGCACAACAAATCCAAAAGAATATATCCAGCGTCGAGGCCGTGTGCTTAGAAAAGCTCCCGGAAAAAGATTTGCTGAGATTTATGACTTTGTGACGTTACCAAGACCGTTGGATGAAGTTCCGGGGCTTACGGTAGAGCAAGCTAGCCGGGATGTATCACTTGTAAAGAATGAATGTGCGCGTATGCAGGAATTTGCGGCACAAGCATTAAATGGTATGGATGCCCAATCTTTGATTTGGGACATCCAAGAAGTCTATCATATTGATACCATTGAAGAGGTTGGGGTCGAAGCCGAATTTGCGAAAGAGATTGACTGTAAAAGCTGATTTTATTGCCTATAAAAAGGAGGGGCAAAAAAATGGATTCTAATCAGGTGGATGAAAAAGTTGTTCGCAGACTGATGAATAAGATAATTATTCAAGAAAACCGAAACAATAAATCCAGAGCAAAGTCCGATTCTCAAATGGTTGCGGAAATCAAAAAAATGATTGAGGAGGAAGTAAAATGCTTATCGAATCAATAAAGCTGGAAAACTTCCGGCAGTTCCAAAATGAGTCGATTACGTTTGCGGACGGCTCTGATGGTAAGAATGTTACAATCATCCTTGGCGAAAACGGCAGCGGTAAAACCACCTTTGCACAGGCTTTCTTTTGGTGTATGTACGGTGAAACGTCTTTCTCCGACAAGCGGCTGCTCAATTCTAAAGTTGCCAGCAAGATGATTCCGGGTTCAAAAGAAACTGTTCGAGTCGAACTTTGCCTCAAGCATGGCCTGCTGAACTATGTCCTGACGAGAGAGCAGGTGTATGTAAGAGACTACACTAAACTCACCCCTCAAAATTCTGTTTTTGCCATTGCAACAAGACAACCTGATGGCACTCTCGTATATGAGAAAAGGACTGCGTGTGAGGATGTTGTTAAAAACATCTTGCCCAAGGAACTGTCACGGTACTTCTTCTTCGATGGCGAACGTATTGAGAAAATGAGTAAAGACATTGCCGGCAACAAGAAAAGCGATGATTTTGCTCAGGCAGTCAACGGTTTGCTTGGCCTGAACGGTATGCTTTCTGCAATCAGCCATTTTAAGGGCAGTTCGGGTGTTGTTGGAAGTTTTGATAAGGCATTTGATAGGAACAGCGATGTAAAACTTTCGCAGTATGCTGCAACGGTTGAACGTTGTCAAAATCGGCTTGATGAAATTGCTACAGAGCTTGAAACGGCAGAGGAACAGCGAGAGCAGGCCGAGCAGCGGATGCTTGAAAAAGCACAGGAAATAAAAAAATATGATGACGGAAAGAAGCTGCAACGAGAGAAGGAGCAGCATGAAAGCGAGATAAAGAGCGCACAGAAACATCAGGCTCAGACCTGCAAGGAAATGTTCCATACATTCGACATGGGGGCAAGCTCTTTCTTCTCCAAGAGCCTCATCTACCGTGCCTTGCAGATGTTAAAGGATGAAACTATCCCTAATGCGGACATTCCATATATGCACGTAAAAACCATCGAGTATCTGCTCCGTCAGAAAAAATGTATCTGTGGGACACACTTAGATGAAGGTACCGTTGCATACGAAAATGTTAAGGCTCTGATGGACTATCTGCCTCCGCAGTCTATTAGCACGACTGTATCGCAGTTCAAAAAGGATGCAAAGAATCGAATCGCCACACTGGGGAAAACCAATCTTTCCGCTTCTGTTGCTGCATCCTATGGACTTATTAGCGATGATGCTGATAAAATCACCGATGCGCAGGATGATCTGCGCCGGGTTGAAAGCCAGTTGGCTACAAGCGTTGATGTCGCTGCGGAGGTTCGTAAACTTCAAAACGAAATTTTCGTTTGCAAAAAATCTGCATCTGATCAGGTTCGTAGAATTGCAGATCTAACTTCTGAGCAGGATCGCCTTACTCGTGAACGGGATACAGCAGATACGAATAGACGAGAACTTAGCCTTAAGGACGACAAAAACCGCATGATTGAAATTTGTCGTTCCTATGCACTTGAAATTTATAATCAGTTGTCCGAGGTGTATAAGAAAAGCGAAACTGAGGTTCGGACGAAACTTCAGGCTACGATCAATGAAATCTTCAATGATATTTACGATGGCGGCTTGTCGCTTTCGATTGATGAAAAATATCACATTACCGTTACCGTAAATGGGTATGGGGAAGACAATGTGGAAACCTCTACCGCACAGAGCATTTCCGTTATTTTTGCATTTATTGCAGGCATCATCAAGATGGCACGCGAAAACAAAAATACAACTTCGGAAGAACTTCGGATGCTGGAGTCTGAGCCTTATCCCCTCGTGATGGACGCTCCTCTGTCTGCGTTTGATAAAAAGCGTATCGCATCTGTATGTAAAGCACTGCCTGATGTTGCAGAACAGGTTATCATTTTCATCAAGGATACCGATGGTGATCTGGCCGAGAAGTACATGAGCGATAAGATCGGAAGCCGTCATCGCTTTGATAAGGTCGATGAGTTTGAAACTCATCTTGCATAAGGAGAAGTGGAACAATGTTTGATAAACAATATCGATTCAGAGGTTCCCATGCGGAGCGTGTCACAAAATTGACAAGCCAGTTTGAATCCATATCGGGTACAAAGGTATTTGAACGCAATGTAGATGTGCTGTGCGATGCGCCGCTAATCGGTTTCCTGTACAACAGAAGAGCGGATCTTGACAATACCAAAAATCCGACAACGAACGAAGTCTATAACACCAATGTCATGGGTGATCGCGTGATCTACTCATCAGAAGAAATGCTTTTCAATTTTAGACTTATCATGCTTCTGGATAGTGCCTACGAACATGATGCACAGAAACGCATTGATAAAGCATTTCGGAAGCACACGCCGGAAGATGAGGAACGCTATGACAGCTATGTGCGTGGAGGTGTAGATGTCCTCTATGAAAAACTTGTTGAGGGCGCAACTTCTACGGATGATTTTGTGAACCGTCTTTCGGATTTTGTCACTGACTTCGATGAACGCTTTAATGCCGATATTTCGGATGAAGAGATGGCAAAATATTTTATCAAGACTGAAACCAATAACTAACATGGTGTAAGCCTGTGCTCGTATCGGGCACAGGCTTTTTGTGTATGGAACGAAATTTGCAAGAATTCCAAAAAGGAAACAAGTATAGAGGACATAATAACATAAATCTATGGGGAGGTGTCAAATGAATCCTCGGTGTGATACATTGCTCGATGAAATAAAAAAGAAAGGTAAGCTATCCGAAGATGATCTGCTTCAACTTTGTGAAGAATACGATTTGTTTCCAAATGAAGTGGATTGGATTACAGATAGGGCACTAGAGTGTCATTGCCTCGCGTTATCTGACTATAGAACACCTAAATCTTCCTTTAACCGGGATATGGAACCATCGTTGCTCCAATTGCCAGATTGGATGGTAGACATTCCTGACAAATATTTTTTTAATCGTCAAGATCTATGCCATATCATTCTACCAAAGGGAATAAAAAGTGTTGGAAACTATGTTTTTTACAAATGTAAAGAATTGCAATCTATAACTTTTCCAGCCACGGTAGAAAGAGTTGGTTATGGAAATTTTACCTTTTGCAAATGGCTTCGAGAAATTATTTTTCTGGGCAATCTTCCGGCTGGAGAAGAAAATATCAGCCAAATTTTTTGTGATTTGGCAGCAGATTCCTTTTTGCAAAGGATCGTTATATACGGAAATCTTGATAATCTACCCAGTCCTCTTTCTTTGTTCGGTGGATATAATCTAAATAATTCATTGAAAATCATATTATTATCGGTTCCATTAAGTGAATGTTATCATTTTTGGGGACAACGATTGTTCTCGTGTGTTGAGGGCTTCGTGTATGGTCAAAAGAATGGGGTTGCATTCAATACGGTCATCGAGCAAAAGAATAAAGAGTATATTGCTAAATACTGTAATCAAATCTTCTATTATGCAGTAATAAAAGGTAGTTCTCTGCTTCTTCAGTATTTATATGAAAACAACTTGATTCCGTCACCTTTATACTCTCAAACAATTGAATCAATTTATCCCATAAAGCTACGGAATGAAATTGAGCAGAAAGTTTTAATTCAAGACGATTACAATTCAGTATACTCTAACACTAAAAGAAAAATCAGTGAAAACTGGAATTATAATTGTGAGTCGAACCATACGGTAACAATTACGTTTTTTCGAGGCCACAATATAGATTATATTTGCGTTCCAGAAAAAATTGGAGGACATCCAGTTGAGAAAATCGCCCATGGAGCTTTTAGCATTAACCCCTATCCATTTAGACTGAAAAATGAAGATAAAATTTTAAGATCATGGATTCGATATATCGAACTTCCCTCTACGGTTAAATATATAGAAAATGGTGCATTTTATGGCATTCATGATGTTACAATTAAAATTCCACCATCAGTTTGCTTTATTGACGAAGATGCACTTGAATTCTCAAGCAATGTGACTATTATTTCGCCAAAAGGATCATATGCGATGAATTACGCTATTGAACACCATATTAAATGGAAAGATACAGAATCCCGTGATATTTATTTTACTATCGTTGGAACATATACGCAAATGCTTCAATCTGGAATGAAAATCACAATTATTAAAGAACCAGATAATAGCTACGACCCTTTTGCAATTCGCGTTGAACTTGACGATATTGGATGCGTAGGGCATATCGCTAATAGATCTCGTACAGTAAAAAGAGGAAGTGTTAGCGCGAGCGCATTATATGATATTATCGGAGACAAGGCGAGTGCCACAATCCTTGAGGCATATCCACAATACGCTATTGCTATTTTGAATGAAGCAAAGGATAATTGCGATGAACAATCATTGTGAAAAACTGATTGAATCAGTAAAGACCTTAAATAAAAAGATTACTCTCGATTCTCTCTTAGACTTGTGTGACGACTATGATTTAACACCTGCGGAAGTTGACTGGGTAACAAATCAATTGTCGAATTTTATTACCGACAACGATGATGGGCAGAACACCGAAAATAGCAACTCTATCCAACATGAAGCCTATGTAGACCTTACCGATTATTCTTCCGCTCAGACACTAGATGTAGATGGTCTTACGGATTTGCCAGATTATTATTTGGAGAAAAACGGCGATATAGTTAGTATCAGGATTCCTGACGGTGTGAAATCGATTGGTAATTATTGCTTTTCAGAGTGTCCAAACCTTGATACCATAGTCTTTCCAAAATCACTCAAATCAATTCAGGGGGGTTCTTTTAGACTATGCCCAAACCTGCGAAGATTTGTTTTTTTAGGTGACCTGCCAGAAAGCGTGCCCAGTGTCCCGAATGTTTTAGTTGTCTATGGTAGCAGTAAGAAATCGAGTTCCCTAGTACCTCCAAAAGACGCCCTTGTAATTCTCATGAAAGAAAGTATAAATAAATGGCTGCATGGCTTTGACAATTTTGCTGTAATAAGAGGTTTTATGTATGCAACGGAAAGTGGCGTTTTCTTTGCAGATAAAATCGTCAAAGAAAACAACGAATATATTAGTGAATATCGAGAGCAGCTTTTTTATTATTCAGTTGTGCGCCACGATCGGATAATACTTCGATATTTAATTGACTACAATATGCTTCCGCAGAAGGTGTTATCTAGCACTTTAGACATTCTTCTGTATAATGATTACCGTGAAGCAATAGAAAAAAGAACGCAAATCGTTTCCGATTATTGGGAGATTCATAAGCAGGATACAGAATCGTTGAAGTCTGAGTGGGCTTATAAATTTGATTCAAAGAAACGGAACGCAATGATTGTCCAATTCAAGGGAGCTGCTGTCGATTGTGTCTATGTTCCGTCGATGATAAACGATTGCCCCGTGACACGTATTTGTTCTGCGGCATTTTCACCAATGAACTGGAACCGAAAACTTGTTTATGAAGATGTTGAAATGAGGTATAATATCCAGCGTATAATTTTGCCAGAAACAGTAAAGAAAATTGATGCAGACGCATTTGACCACTGCGAGTATTCAACAATCTATATCCCTGAGTCAGTAGAAAATATTGATCCTCAAGCATTTGGCTCAGCATCGTTGCGTAATCGCTATCGCTTGATTGTTCAAAGCGATTCTTATGCAGAGCAATATGCCATTGCAAATGAGATGCCATACTTCCATGAACATCCAGAGTATAGTCAAATGGTGACATTCGTTATTGTTAGAAAAACGAAAAAAGGTGAAGAAAGTCTCTTCCAAAATGATCTTGAAATAACCCTAAGAAAAGACGACATAACACCATTCCGCAATTCAACTATTTGCGCTTATGCGGATGGGTACGGAATGATTGGAACAGTCGCTTCTTCCACTACTGCAGGAGACCTATTTGCACGGCAACTGATTGAAAAGTTCTTTTGTAAGGATACGAGTCACCTCAATTATATTATCGAGGACAATATGTCTGCTAGAATTATTGAGGCATATTCGGATTGCGCAGTCTGCGTTTTGATAAAAAAATAAGATGAGAAGGTGATTCCGAAATGGAAAACAAAAGCAAGTATAGACTCATCTATCTGTATCAAATCCTTATTGAATGCTCCGATGAAAATCATCCGCTTTCCACGATGGAGCTTATCGAAGTCCTGAAGAATCGCTATTCCATAGATGTTAATCGAAACACCTTAGGAAAAGACTTGGAGGTCATGAAACAGGGGGGTCTTCCAGTCGAAGTGATACACTCAACGCAAAATAAATACTATTATGATGGACAAGTATTTGATCTTGCAGAGCTGAAAGTTTTAGTCGATGCTGTCCTTTCGTCTAAGTTCATAACAGAACGAAAAAGCAAAGAACTGATTTCACATCTTTTATCACTAACGAACGAATACAACGCTAAGCAGCTTCAAAGACATCTTGATGTGTCCGAGAGAGTAAAGTCGGATAATGAAAAGGGATATTATACTCTTGATGCTATCAATTCGGCTATTGATTCCAAAAAGAAAATATCTTTTCAGTACATAGATTATGATGTCGCTGGCAGACAATTTCTTAAGCATGATGGAAAGCCATACCTTGTAAGTCCCTACGAACTGATTTGGGACGGAGACTTCTATTATGTGGTGGGATATAACGATGGGCGTAGCAAGGTACAAAATTTCAGACTTGACCGTATTGCGAAAAGGCCGGAAGTTTTGGAAGATGACTGCGAACCTATGCCAAATGGGTTTGATCTTAATCTGTACCGAAAATCAATTTTCCAGATGTTTGGAGCAGATAACACAACGTGTGTTGAGCTTTTCTGTCATCAGATTGTGATGAAGGCGTTAATTGATGTTTTTGGAAATGATGTTGAAACCAAAACCGCCGATTCTGAGCATTTTACTGCATGGATTAAAGTGTGCGTAAGCCCTACCTTTTTAAGATGGGTCTTTGGATGGAATGGATTGGTTAAGATTGTATCCCCTCAAAAGGTTTGCGAAGATTACCGTCAAATGCTTGAAAATGCGCTGAAAACTCAAGAATCATAAAGCCGAAGGCGTGTCCGCATTTCATCGCCGGAATGCGAACACGCTTTATTGTTGTTTGATTGACGTTGCATTTTACAATTTCCTCTTGAAAACAGCCTACGAACTTATTATAATAAAATTAAAAGTTGTATCCGCGTTTGAAAGGAGTTGTACATGATGAATCAGAGCTGCCATCGCAAAACAGAAAAAGTGTATGTTAAGGTCACTTCTGATTTTGATGCAACAGGTTATATGCAGCCCCGACAAATTACATGGGGTGATGGGCGAACTTATCCCATCGAACAGGTACGAGATTTTCGCCCTGCAAATACCATTGCCGATCTACCCGGCGATTGCTATACTGTAATGGTAAAAGGTCAAGAAAAGCATTTGTTCTTTGAACGCAGCGACCCACGATTTCCATCCCGGTTTGGAAGATGGTTCGTGGAGGTGGAATCCAAATAAAGGAGTGTAGAAGATGGCTGCAAAGCGCACTTATCTGGCAATCGATCTCAAAAGTTTCTATGCGTCCGTGGAATGCGTTGACCGCCATCTTGATCCTCTGACCACTAATCTGGTGGTGGCTGACGCATCCCGGACGGAGAAAACAATCTGCCTTGCAGTATCACCCTCACTGAAAACCTATAAGATACCCGGACGTGCAAGGCTTTTTGAAGCCGTGCAGCGTGTCAAAGAAGTCAATGCACAGCGACTGCAAAACGCTATCCGGCACCAAAAGGCCGTGCATGGTGAGGACGGCAAATATCATTTTGCGAGTTTGTCCTTTGATGCAAATGCGCTGAATGCTGACCCATCGCTGGGCTTGAGCTACATAATTGCGCCGCCCCGGATGCAGCGTTATCTGGACGTTTCCACCCAAATTTACAAAGTTTATCTTAAATATGTGTCTCCGCAGGACATTTACCCGTATTCCATTGATGAAGTCTTTATCGATGCCACCGGGTATCTTCAGCTTTATAAAATGACCGCACACGAACTGGCCATGACGATGGTGCGGGAGGTGCTGTACACTACGGGTATTACAGCCACCGCTGGAATCGGCACCAACTTATATCTTGCAAAGCTGGCAATGGATATTGTGGCAAAACATATTCCGGCAGATAAGGACGGTGTTCGCATCGCAGAGCTGGATGAGCAATCATATCGCTATCTGCTGTGGAATCATCGGCCTTTAACAGATTTTTGGATGACAGGCCCCGGAACGGTAAAAAAGCTGGAAGCGCATGGTATCTACACGATGGGCGATCTTGCCCGGTTTTCGGTTCATGGTGAGGACAGGCTTTATGAGATTTTCGGTGTGGATGCAGAACTGCTTATCGACCACGCATGGGGTTATGAACCTTGTGGCATGGCGCAGATAAAAAGTTACAAGCCCAGCACCAACAGCATTTCCGAGGGACAGGTGCTATCCTGCCCCTATCCAAACGATAAAGCCAAACTCATTGTCCGAGAAATGGCCGAAACGCTGATGTTCCGGCTGACGGAGAAAAAGCTGGTCACAGAATCGCTGACGCTGGAAGTCGGATATGACCGGGAAAATGTAGATAACGGCGGCTATCGCGGTCAGACCCAGACCGACCGCTACGGCAGGACAATACCGAAGGCCGCACATGGCACAGTCCGTTTTGATGTGCCTATCAACCTTGGAAGTACTATTATTACCGAAAGTGTAAAGCTGTTCGAGCGTATTTCTGATCCTGTACTGACGGTGCGCCGCCTTACGCTCAACGCCAATAAAGTTTCGCCAGACGAGGGCATATATCAGGTGGACTTCTTCACGGACACAAAGAAGCAGGAAAAGGAGAAGAAGCTCCAGCAGGCCATGCTTGGTATCAAAACAAAGTACGGAAAAAATGCAATCTTAAAGGCCAGCAGCTATACGGATGGTGCTACAATGCGCCAGCGAAATGAACAGATCGGCGGACACCGGGCAGGAGGTCACAATGGAAAACTACAAAACAAGTAAAGTTGGGATGGAAACGGCCCGAAAGTATGCCGACATTATTGATATGGAGCGTCCTCAAAACGAAGAATCCTTGCGCAAGCACCCTCGAATGACGCTTCAGAACCGGGCCAAAATCTTTTCTCCGTTTGCAGCCCTGCGGGGTTATGATGAGCAGCTTGCCGCAGAAAAGCAGCGCACCGAGCGTGTGC
>OODL01000524.1_pt1 | contig 44033 bp, 57 predicted proteins | sample 1671181 | NCBI WGS metagenome assembly OODL01 (sample SAMN06348130, study PRJEB24527) | human gut metagenome | biome: human gut; feature: ankylosing spondylitis patient; material: feces | host: Homo sapiens | place: China | collected 2015-10 | reverse complement strand
AAAAGAATTGGACACAAGGATGAGCTTTTAACAATAAAACAAGTTGGAGAAATGCTCGGACTCACAGAAAATGCAATTCGAACGAGATGTAGCCGCGGACAGATTCCACACCATAAAAAGCATGGAAACTTGTACTTTTCCAAAGATGAACTAACAGCCTACTATTTGGCTGATGAAAATAGTCCGCTGTGAAGCGTGCTGAGTAAATAGATAAGTAGTAATATTCCCCGTCACGGGTTGGCGGGGATTTCAAAAGTTAAATCTAAAAATATAATATATGAACAAGACCAGCAAATATATCATTCAGGCAATCCTTATTGCCATTGTAGTTGCAGGATGTATCTATTCAGGCAGAGTTGAATATACCGACGATATTCTTTCCGGTATGAGCCTTGAAAAGTACCAATACATCCATGATCGTATTGCACCGGCTTCCCGGTATGAAGTAGCTCAGGAGTATATGAAGCATCAAAAATTTTATGATTCAAAAATATATTAGCCATGAAAATGAAACTGATAGATTACAAAATACCGGCAGAATGTAGCCGTGTGTCAATTGAAGCTATTGACAACAAGTTGCTTATCATATTTGAGCCTGAACATTATGGCGATTTTCATTGTGACCTGACAGATCACGTGGAAGAGGTTCCTCGCATTGGAGATACTGCTATCTTCTGGAATGACGAAGACCGCATGCGTGCTATTATCGCCCGTTTGTCAGATGACAATTCAGGTGATCTAACCGATGAGCGTCCTTATAAGGCAGCCAACGATATTTGGTTTCAAAATGCTATACGTTTCCGCAGTGAGGATCAGTATCGGCAGATAACAGGTGTTTCCTATGTCCACCGCTAACTTGAAATCGCGCCTTGATACGGTGTTTGCCATGTTCATCAGGCTTCGGGATGCACTTCCAAGCGGAGCATTCAAATGTATCTCATGCGGAAAGCTTCTTCCCTTTGAACAATCTGACTGCGGCCACTACATTAATCGCCAGCACATGGCTACACGATTTAATGAAAAGAATTGCAATGCCCAATGCCGGAAGTGTAATCGATTTGATGAGGGGAATATACAAGGCTACAGACGTGGTTTGATAGCCAAGTATGGAGAAGCTACTGTATTGATGCTTGAGGCGATGAAGTATCAAATAAATAAAATCTCAGACTTTGAATATCGCGCCATGATTGACTACTACCGAAAAGAGGTGAAGCGATTGAAAAAGGAGAAACAAATTAAATGACGTGGAATTATGCAAAACGGACATACAAACATTAGAGCGCCTTCTCCGCCAATGCTCAGAAAGGATTGAGAAGTATGCACCTAAGACATCTCCTGATCAGGACTTATGTCGTCGGTGCAAGAAGTTTATAAAGAAGTTGAACAATAAAAAGAAATAGTCATGTCAATGCACACATGGTTTATATGTAAGATCCGTTACGAAAAAGTAATGGAGAACGGAATGAATAAGAAAGTAACGGAGCCTTATCTGGTGGACGCACTTAGCTTTACAGAAGCGGAAGCCCGCATCATCGAGGAAATGACACCGTTTATCTCGGGTGAATTCACAGTATCCGATATCAGTCGTGCCAACTTCAGTGAATTGTTCCCCAGCGAAGAAGAAGCAGCTGACCGTTGGTTCAAGTGCAAACTAATTTTCATTACCCTGGATGATAAAAGCGGTGCCGAAAAGAAAACATCAACCTATGTACTTGTACAAGGCGCCTCAACAGAGGATGCAACCACCAAGTTACATGAGGGGATGAAAGGTACAATGGCGGAATACCGCATAGGATCGGTTGTTGAAACTCCTATCATTGATGTATATCCTTATACAAGTGATAAATAGGTAGTTCATGTTCGATAAGCTGATAATAAAGGCAACTATTGACACTGCCGATATTGCCACTATCGTTCTTCGCAATTACCTGGAGCAATGTACAGAAGGTGATGAAATCTATTATAAATCAACGGCATACGCCAACTTTGACGGTTGCTTTATTGAGGTCAGAGGCAATAAGTTACGCTGTAAATGTTCTATCTGCAAATTATGGAGTAAGGGGCGTACCGGAAAACTGGATAATTCTCGTCCAATGACTTTTGCGATGGCAGTCCGGACAATCAAAGAGCTTCTGTTAAGACTTTCTGTAAAGCCGGAAAACGCTGTAGTTACCTACTACGAAATCGGTATTACAATGAAAATGAAACTGCCAGCGGATGAGTATATAAAGCAGGTCCGGGAAGCATCCGGTCGGATATTATGGAATGATGCCAACTTTCCCGAATCCAAACAGAAGACAACGGAGAAAAGCAAATATTTCCGTAAGGTGCTAAAGATTTATGATAAGACCTTCGAAGCCGGAGAAAAGGGGCGCCGGGTTGGTGCTAATATATTGCGTATCGAAACGATATACAAACATCAGTCCGTCCCTTTGACCGAACTAACTGATAATTTCTTCTTATCCAAAGTTGGTCGCATTTTCTACAAGGATTGGTCAGAGATAAACTTTGTAAGAGAGTTGTCTGCCACGAAAGGTATAAAGATGTCCCAGCTTGACAAAGCGCGTGAGATACAGCGTATAGGAGTGACGCGCTACAAGGAACGGTACAAGAAGATGTATCTGAATGGTGCGCTTACTAAGAAGCAATGGGAAACGATCCGCAATTTCGCTCGCAGCTGGCCGACAGAGCGCGTGAAGTATGTAGAAGAAATAGGCGAATTAGAGCGTGAATTTAAAGACCGTCTTTTAGCAAGTTATCAGATTGGGATATTTACGCCAATTCGAATAAAAAGATAATCGTTTGATAATCAATGTATTATACGGATGGTAAAAAGCACCTTATGGTGCGCGTGCAATTCGTTGAAAATGAACTAAATACATGCTTTTAATAACCTTTTTAACGATTTACGGCAACTTGTCCTATACAGCCCGAAGGGTTGTCGGGAACCGACATGAAAGGGCTGAAAATAAAAATTATAATAATAAAATCATTAGCTTATGAATTGTGAAGCCGAAGGCAAAATATTAGTGGCATTGCCAACCACCAATGGACAAACGAAGACAGGAAAAGACTGGCAGAAGAAAGAGTTTGTCTTGGAAACTATAGAACGTTTCCCTCTCAGAATGAAATTCTCCATGATCAGTTTCGATGGTCCTGTAGAAGATGCTCCATCAGTCGATGAAAAGGTAAGGGTGCGGTTTACTGTAGAAGCACGTGAAATCAACGGTAAATGGTACAACGATGTGAAGGCCTATCAAGTAGAAAAGCTTAGTTAGAATTTGATATGCAGCGTCCCCCGAAGAAATATATCGTTCAGATAGATAATTTTCGGTTAGCCGAATTTATCTTCTACTGAATGTATTACGATCAACCTTGCTCTTTACTTTTTCAGAAACCAAGAACAGAAGGATTAACCGCTGTGAAGTTGATAGTAGATAATGATGAGGCGGCTAGCTTCCTACTCAGGGCAAAAGAGAAAACGGGATGCAAATTATACACTGTAGATCAATGAAAGTAACAATCTACTGGGATCTTAGGAATGTTGACCTGAAGGACATTCCAAGAATTAAGAAGAAGATACGGGAAAAGTTTAATATACCTGAATACACTACGGTTAACGGAGAGACCTCTTGTAGCATCAAAGATGAGGATATGGAACTTCTCAGGGAAACCGAACGCAGGGGATATATACAGATAAGAAATAAATAAAAGTTGCTATGAGTAAACAAGAATCAATAAAGGACATCATCAAGTCATATCTTGATGAGCGTGCCCGGACAGACGAATTATTTGCAAAGTCTTATGCAAAGAAGAATAAAAGCATCGATGAATGTTGTACCTATATTTTTGGCGAAGCCCTCAAAAATAGTACTGCTTTTGCATCCAATGCGCAAGGCTGCATGATGGATAATGATGTAGTCTACGGAATGGCAGTCCATTACTATGATGAGGATGATATCAAAGTTAATAAGCTGCCGTCAAACGTTAGAACTTCTGCTTCTACTACAACACCAGCCAAACCGGTTAAGTTAACCGAGGAAGACGAGAAAAAAGCCCGTGAGGAAGCGATTAAACGCCTGACCGAAGAACAATATGCTATGCTAAAGAAAAAGCCGTCACGGTCAAAGAAAGAGGCTACAGAGGTGAAACAAATGAGTTTATTCTAATTATGAAACCGAGAACCAAATTACAGAAAACAGTTTCGGAGCTTAGCAACAAGTTATCTGAAATAACTAATGCCCACAAACGCTGGGCTACAGAACATCTGTTTGCTCATGAAGCGTATAAATGCAAGAATGAATTGTGGTGTTCTGATTGTGGTGGAGTCTGGATAGACACAAACAACAGCGAGTTGGGTGCTATCATCTTAGGAGACAGTACAGAATGTCCATATTGCCATCATAAGCTAAAGGTAAAGGTAAGCCGGAAGAAGAAAAGTACAGACGAAGTATATATGTCTATTCTGCAAGTTGTGGACGGATTCCAGGTGATAAGGCATGTGTTATGCTGTAAATGTGCCTATAAAAAAACGGCCTACACTACCATTTCCTCTCATATTCGTTACTCTTTTTTTGAAACCGTTCAGGAATGGATCACAGCGGATGGAAAGCGTACCGTCATGGCAAAGCCGATGAATATGGGTGGTAACGGATGGATATATTCAAGTCCTTTAAGCATAAAGGATGAATATGGTAGTAATGGCTATTATCATTACGGAGATATCTATGCGATTTATGGGTACTTATACTCCAAAGTAGAGTTGATATCCGAATTAAAAAAACGAGGTATTGGCAGAAAATTTCCAGATGTTAATCCATCAAGGCTCATACGTTCTCTTTTAAAAGGAGATAACGATGCAGAGCTTTGTCTAAAGACAGGACAGATATCAATGCTTAAACACATGTTCAAAGAAGGATATTACCAACTCCGCTATAAGCCTTCCTTTAATATCTGCAACAGGAATCATTATATTATCAAAGACGCCTCTATGTGGAATGATTATGTCGGCTTGCTATTGTACTTCCACAAGGATGTGCGTAATGCCCATTATGTTTGTCCCAAAGACCTGAAGACTGAACACGATTTACTTTTGAATAAAAAGAGGGATATTGAAACCAGACTGAGAAGAGAACAGGAGCGGATGGAGAAGATTCGTCATGAAAAAGAGCGCAAGGAAAATATCGCCCGGTTTTATAAAAAAATGGAGAAGTTCTTTGGCTTAAAGATTACGGACGGGAGCATCACTATCCGTCCGTTGGAAAGTGTGACTCAGTTCTACCAGGAGGGTAAAGCAATGCACCATTGCGTATATACAAACGAATATTACAAGCTTAGTGATAGTCTTATCTTGTCGGCCCGTATTGGGGAAAAACGTATTGAGACAATAGAGGTATCATTGAAGACTTTTGAGATCGTTCAGTCTCGCGGTACTTGTAACAAAAATACTGAGTACCATGAACGAATAATTTCTCTTGTGAAAAAGAACATTGGTTTAATCCGTAAAAAGATGGCATCATGATAGTACTCGGAAGTGACGGTCTGCCTGTTGGCAGAAAAAAGAGCAACTACATGAATATCAACGGGGTGCTACACAAACGCTGCACCCATTGCGGGCAATACTTCCGTCTGAGCTACTTCTATCCCCTGAAGTATCGACGTAAAGGAGAAGCACGTGAAACCTTGCAGTCTTGGTGCAAATTCTGTATGGTATCAGAATGCTGTAAGAAAGCAAAAGAAAAAAGGGAAAAACAATTAAATAATATCGATCATGAAGAAACCAAGGCATAATTTTCATAAAGGAATCGAACTGCACAAAATATGTTCGATTGACGAGTTCCGTCCGGTAATGAACTATATATACTTTGAGTACGGTTATGCGATTGCAAGTAATGGGCATCTTCTTATAAAAGCCAAGGTTAGTGAAATTTCTAATTTTGATGAATGGGAAATCGAATTACTTAACGGGCATTTCTTTTCCGGCAAGAACTTCCAGTTATTGATGAAATATCCTGTTGCATCCATCGAGAAAGACGGTTTTCTTGTACAGGGTGATGGCTATAGTGTTAAGATCAACTTCTATTCTGGTGATGAAATGAAATATCCGAACTATCAAAAAGTAATCGATGACTGGAAAGAAGGCTCTCAAAGGAAAATTCGTATAAATCCGTATTACCTATCCGATATATGTGCTTCAGTAAATGCCGAATCCGTGCGCATGCGTTTTGGAGAAACCGAAAACCAAAGTATCAAATTGGAGTTTGTCGGAAACGAGTTATATGAAACAAAAGGATTGATAATGCCTAAATTGGATTCTGAAGATTAGCTGCCAGATAGTTGAGGCCATTGTCATAATCGGAATAATCAGATTTAGTATTAGTGGAAATATGGAAAATATAAAATTATTCAATGATCATTTTCAAAACAATAAAGAAATGAATTTATGAAAGCAGGAGATAAAATAACAACTAAGGACGGTATGAAATTAATCGCTATAACGGCAAACGGTTCTTCACCATGCGCCGGGTGTGTGTTTAATGAGGGAGTAGAAAAGCCTTGTATGTTACCGGAAAAATTCGAGGAGGCTTTATGTTGGGACGATAGCAAAAGTGAGTTCAAAGATTTAGTATTCATTGTTGATGAAGAAGAAAAATAGAAAGGAGTATTTATGGTAAAATCAGAAAATGCGCTAAAATTTATTTCTCAAAGTGGTATTCCTACCAGCAGCGGGATTTTGTACAGCAGCATGTTAAAAACAGATGTCTACAAAGCTGTTGAAATAGCAGAGAAAGATATGAGGCAGAAAGCTATAAAAGCGTTTGAGTCGGTGTGTCAGTCTAACAATTTAAGGGCTTGTACTGCATTATGTAACTCTACAAGTGTAATGCCCTGTTGTGATTGCATGAAAAGAGCATATTTTATCGGTGCATTAATTTATAACTGAATAGAAAGGAGAAAATATGAAAAAGTTAAAAGTAGAGCAATTTAATCACCCTCTCAATAAGATGATGAATGCTAACTATCGAATAATCGAGGACGATAGTACGCAATTCCCCGTATGTAATTTTGGTTTGTCCTCATTAGAACAACAACCGAAAACACTACTTGAAAAGCAAGAAAGATATGCTAAATTACTTGCTGCTTCACCCGAATTGCTTAAAGCGTTAAAAGGAATGTTAGAGCGATTCGATTACACCGATCAGCCTATTTATTCTTTTGCTTCTAAAGAGATTGATGTAGCCAAAGAAGCTATAAAAAAGGCTACTGAATAACCCTCAAAATAAAGTAGAAATGAAGCAATCAATCGAAGAAGTAGCGTACGATTATGCTACTCAAAAAACGAAATTCAGAAAAGAAGTTCTGAAAGAAGTGGATGCTGATAATTACGTTTCCCGTCATGCCGACTGTATGGAGGATTTTCAGTGTGGATATAACTATTGCATGGGACAATCCCCATGGCATGAAGTCAGTGAGGAGCCGAAGAAAGGTGAGCATATATGTGTGCAAGTTGGTAGCGGGAACTTAACATCATGGTTTGCTACATCTAATATCAGAAAGGATTTTGAAGACTATAATGTTATCAGATGGGCGTATGTTTCTGATTTAATCAAACAATAAAATAGATATGGATATAATAAAATCAGAATCAGCCAAGAATATATTAGCACGTTCATATGATGGAGGTCACATATGCTACGAGAATGCGGAAGCTGCTGTTGAAGTTGCTGAAAAGGAAATGATACAGAAAGCTACTGAAGCGTTCCGCCTTTTTGTGGAAGATCATTGTAGCGAATCAGGAAGAAAAGATATTGCGGCAGAGTCGGAGTACTACATAAAAGTATTTAAGGACTTGATAAATACTAATAAATGAATAATCGACAAGTATGCAGTGAATGTAAGCTGTTTGCCTATGAAGATTCATTCGGCAATGGATGGTGCGAATTCCATCAAAAGAAGGCTTTCTGTGAGAATGTGGCCTGTGAAGATGGAATAGAGATAATAGAGGGAAAGCTTTCCCTTGATACGGACGATGATAATAGTAACCTTTTAAAATGATACGACCAAAGCATTACAAGTATTTTCCCCGGTCCCAACCCGCCCAGCGAGAAAGGACTACATTAACCACTTCCGCCAAGAGAAGCCACTTGAAGGAATTTACTTCACCGGTTTCATGCGCGAAGTACTTGAAAAGCGATCCAGACGCAAGTCTGCAAACTATGCAGTAGTCTATGATGCCATTATGAAGCATATCGACCAATTTTCCGAGTTGTACGATTGCGACATTTTCACCAATTCGATTACTGAGGAATTTCTGGATGATTTCATAATTTATTTGGAGAACCAGAATTTGAGGCATAATACAATAGTAGGTTACATTCTAAAGATTCAATCTATGGTACGAAAAGCAAGCCAATACAATTACGCTGTTGATTCTACATTTGATGAAATTGATATGCGCCTGGAGGAAACTAACGCGGTATTCCTTTCAATGAATGAGATCACAAGGATCTATTATTATAAGTTCGAAAAACAAGATAAACGTAGAGCCAAGGAGCGTATTAGAGACTTGTTCGTTATTGGATATCTTACAGCATTAAGGTACTCTGATTATTCTACACTTACTAAAGATAATTTTCAGAATGGTTATATTGTAAAGCGGACGAAGAAAACCAATGTAGACGTAAAGGTGCCGGCTCATGATTATGTGAAAGAAATTTTTGCGAAGTACAACGGAAATATACCAAGTGGACTTTGCATCCAGTACTTTAACAAATACCTAAAGGTAATCATGAAAGAAATAGGGCTGAATGACTTGATAACATTCTCCTATACTCAGGGAGGGAAACTTGTAACTGTTACCCGTGAGAAATGGGAACTGATCAGCAGTCATACAGCAAGAAGATCAGCAGCAACGAGTATGTACCTTACAGGTAGAATGAAGACCTTAGAGATAATGAAACTCACTGGCCACCGGACAGAACAAAACTTCTTCCGGTACATTCGCCTAACAGGAGAAGACACCGCACGTTCTATCAGTGGTGATATGTTTTTCAGAAAGTAATAACTAATAAAAAAATAAAGATGCAGAATAAAAGGGATAAGAAACGCAAAGGTCCGGTAGAAGAAAGTAAGCCGGACACAACAAAAAATATAGGAAACCTTGATGAAATCATTGCCAGTCAACGGGAAAGAGAAAAGAATCTCTATCCCGTCCGGGTGTCAGGTACAACAGTGATTTATGTCACAAAGAGTAAAGCTACCCGGCAGTATGCGGAAGAGTATAAACGTGATAAATTGATGAGGCTTAAACAATGAAGAAGAAAAGAATTTCAATTCGATTTGATGACCGTACATTAATGCTATTAGAAGAATTGTCCAATAAAACAAGTGTCAAAATATCTGTAGTAGTCCGTTCATTAGTGATGAAGGGTATAAACGACATAGTGGACGATGCAGGAAATTTAAAACTTGATGAGAAACCGATACAAGAACAGTAACTATTATCCGGTTATTGCCGGAAACATAGCTCGCAATTATGATAAACTGCGGGCCTTATGCTTCCGGCAGGTAACTGGGTATTTTGATTCCCGTAGCCATGAAGATATCTTTCAGGATACAGTTCTGTACGTTATTCAAGATGAAGAATCCTTGAAATGTACTACTGATGAAGACCTGATAAGACATTTCCTTCATCGCTACCGGATGATAGAGTTTCAGACAATACGAGATGCCCAACAACTAAAGAAAATACCCTATGCCGACTATATACAAGCCAAAGAAGATACAACCGAAAGACAATAACCAATACAATACTGAACGACGGAAGATATACAATTCTGAACGCTGGCGCCGGTTGCGTGCGTGGAAATTTGCATGTAATCCACTGTGCGAACTATGCTTGAAAGAAAATAAAACAGTACCGGCTGAAGACATTCACCATATCATTTCCTTTATGAGCACGGATGATCCCCAGCAACGGTTATTCCTTGCCTATGATTATGACAACCTGATGAGTCTTTGTAAGCAATGCCATCAAAAGATACACAACAAACTATAAACTATCCAGGTGTTCCCTGAAATCCCGGTTCAATTCATACGTCAGGAAATAATAAAAGAATGTTGCCCGCATAGGTTTGGACAGTTCACGTTTGCCAGACATGATAAGGCTCAAAGAAGAACGATCAATAGCTAATTGCTTTATTAGATCATTCCTCTTTATGCCAAACTCCTGCATCTTACTTTCTATCCACTCAACCGTAATATCATCTACATTCAAAGAATATGCCACCGGGATAATCTTTGCATCCGGATACAATTCTTTCCCCCGTTCAATGAGTTGCTTTTGGTTCAGTATATACCCGTTTATCAGTCTCGCCTGAGTGACTTTTATCGTACCGTCTTCCAATGGTTCAATATCTATCCCCATTCTTCTGTAACCATTAATAAATTCTTTTTCCATACTTTTTCTATTTTAGGAAAGAAAGAAAAAGCAAGGGGCGAACCCCTTACTTAATTCTAATCTCTTTTACGTTTGTCATATCGTAGATTGCAAGTTGATTGTTTTCCCTTGCGAACTCTATCGCCTTGTCAATCTCCGAGTTTTTAAAGACTTTTACGCTATCGAAGTAGTAACGTTCGCTTTCGGTGTCGAACCATCCGCCAACCGTTTTACTATGTTCTAAAGCATGATTAATAACTCCGTTTAAACTCTCTTTTCCGAAACTGTTTTGCGTTTCTTGATACGCTACTGAAATTCCGTACTTAACAGGTTTCATTGTCTCAATGTTAAGAGTAAAACCATCGGGATTGATTAGTGAGTATTCCCAAACTCCATCGATTAATTGTTTCATAATGTCAAATGATTTAAAGCCCCTTGCTTTAACTGTCACAAAGATAATGTATTAATTTGCTTTACGCAAACTTTTAAATGGATATTATTTGCTTTACGCAAACAAATAGGGAAATCCCTATATTGCCTTTTCCGTGGAACAAAGTGTTAAAATTCCGTGGAACATCAGGGAGGGGATAGGGGTATTTTTTTTCAGGGTTTCGACTTCCGAAACCTCGCCCCACCCTTCTTCACACACACGGCACTTTTTCAAATTTTGAATTTGTTAATTTATTAACACTGTTTCTGTCCGACAAAAAAATGGTTAGTCAGAAAAATCTAATCAATATGGTAAAGTTTAATATGCCCGATGGATTATCGGATGAAACGCAAAAATTTATGCGGGATGTAGTCAAGGAACTAAATAAAAGAAAGATTATACAAAGCATTGATCTGGGAGCACTCCGAATGCTCGCTACCAGTTACGAGATGTACTTACAGGCTACGGATATTTTGCTTGCTGATGGCCCTGTTGTTATGATTAAATATGAAAGGGCTGCCAATCCCGCACAGAATATTGCTACTAAAAATTATGCCCAAGTCATGAAGATCATGACAGAATATGGCCTGACCATTAAAAGCCGGGGAAATATCAAGGAAATGAAATCAGATAAGGAAGAAGAATCTCCATTGGACAAGTTTATCAAAAAGGCTCCGGGAAAAAAGAGATGAAAGGCTATTATCAATATGCTGCTGATGTACGCGACGGTAAAGTGGTAGTAGGTGAATTCATTAAGCTGGCCGTAGAACGTTTCTATTCCTTATTTGACCGTGATGATATCGAATTCCGTGAAGAATGTGCAGATTACGCTATTGAATTTATTGCCTTACTCCGCCATTATACGGGACGCCATGCCGGTATGTCTTTCGAATTATTACCATGGCAGAAGTTTGCAGTGGCTAGCATTTACGGATTCTATAAAAAAGATGAGGATGGGACCTGGTGTCGACTAATTTCATTTGTGTACATAGAGATGGCCCGCAAAAATGGCAAGTCCGCTTTTGCTGCTGCTCTTTGTCTTTATCATCTTATTGCTGACGGTGAATCCGCGGCCGAAGTATATTTGGCCGCCAACTCCAAAGACCAGGCTAAGGTCAGTTTCAAGATGTGTCGCAACTTTGTCTCCGGACTTGATCCAAAGCATAAATATTTGGACTCATTTCGTGACCAGATCAATTTCGATAAGACTCTATCTTTTTTGAAAGTTCTGGCAGCTGATTCATCCAAACTGGACGGTCCGAACCCTTCCATGTTCTTGCTTGACGAGTATCATGCTGCAAAGAATTCAGGTCTAAAGGATGTATTACAATCCGGGCAGGGTATGCGGGACGATCCAATGGGCGTTATAATTACTACAGCAGGCTTTGATAAGTTAGGACCATGTTATCAGTTCAGGGACATGTGTACAGAAATTCTAAAAGGCCTAAAAGAAGACGATACCATATTCGCATTGATATACTCGCTGGATGAAGGGGATGACTGGAAAGATGAAAAGAACTGGGCCAAAAGCAACCCGAACCTTGGAGTAACGGTCAAGGCAAAGTATCTGCGTGAACAGGTGCGTAAAGCTATGAATTCGCCATCCGAAGAGGTCGGCATCAAAACCAAGAACATCAATATGTGGTGCGATGCCGAGACGGTTTGGATACCTGAACACTATATTTTGAACTCGTCTGCCAACATTGATTTTGATGATTTCATAAACAAGGACTGTTACATGGGTATTGACTTATCAAGTACCAGTGACTTAACCTGCGCTGCATTCATGTTCCCAACTGAAGAAAAGTATTACTTCAAAGTTAAATATTACCTGCCGGAAGTCGCACTCCAAGAGAAGCGTTTCAAAGAACTTTATGGAGAATGGCGCAGGCAGGGATTGATAACAATCACTCCGGGAAACGTGACTGACTATGACTATATCCTCAATGACATTATGGATATCCGGGATAAGGTCTATATCCAAAAGATTGCTTACGATAACTGGAATGCCACTCAATTTACCATCAATGCTGAGGAAAAGGGGTTGCCTATGGAACCTTTTAGCCAAGCTCTCGGGAATTTTAACCGGCCTACCAAAGAGATGGAGCGTCTTCTGCTTTCCGGGAAAGCCGTGATAGATAATAATGTGATAAATCGGCATTGCTTCCGCAATGTAGTAATGGCCAGGGACAGAAACGGCAACACCAAGCCATCTAAGCAGTTTGAAGAAAAGAAGATAGATGGTGTTATCGGTATGCTGGAAGCCTTGGGCGGATATCTGGCATCACCGCGTTACGGTGAGTTTTATTAAATTGTCCGACACTTTTTTGGTTGGTGTAGAAAAGTGTGATATGAACATATTCGGATACAATTTTGAAATAAGAAAAGCTTCAAAACAGGAAACATCCCGTATTCCTGCGTGGAGCTACTCCGGTGGCCACGCTCCCTTGCTGAGCCGTAGCAAACCTATGCTGTTGTCAACAGTTTACCGCTGTGTAGACCTCATATCTGATAGTGTGGCGGTGCTTCCACTTAAGACTTATGAACTTGACAGGGATGGATTCAAACGGGAATATAAGGAACATCCGGCTTATCAAGTACTGGACTTGGAACCTAATGAAGATATGACAAGGTTTGTGTTCTTCAAGACACTTATGGCTTCTGTTTTATTAACAGGAAATGGATATGCATATATTGAGAGAGATAGTAAATTGGCCGTTTCTCAACTTATTTATATGCCGACATCCCATGTCTCTGTAGTCTGGGTTACTGACGGCAAAGGCATTATGCGAAAACGCTATCAGATTACGGGGTTTAAAGAGCTTGTCGAACCGAGAGATATGATCCATGTTCTCAATTTCTCATACGATGGCATTATAGGGGTTTCCACTCTTACCCATGCCCGACAGACTCTTAATATCGCCACGAGTTCGGAAGGACACGCTGTGGGATTTTTCAAGAATGGGGGAATGTCCGGAGTCCTGACAGTCGAAGGCGCCCGTCTCGATAAAACTCAAAAGGATCAGATATACCAAACCTGGGAGGAACGAATCATTAACCACCCCAATGGTATTGCAGTGCTGGAAGCTAATATGAAATACCAGCCTATTACTATTAATCCCAAGGACGCCCAGCTGCTTGAGTCAAGGCAGTTCAATGTAGTTGATCTTTGCCGCTTTTTTTCTGTATCTCCAGTGAAAGCATTCGACCTGAGTAAATCAAGTTATTCTACTGTTGAGGCTACGCAGCTCCAATATCTGACGGATACCGCATTGGCCGTGATAACAAAGATTGAGCAGGAAATCAACAGAAAAGTATTCTTACCGGCAGAGCGAGGCAGGGTACTTGCTGAATTCGATACGTCTGCCATTCTACGTACGGATAAGAGTGCACAGGCTGCCTATTGGAGGGATTTGTCTGTCATCGGTGCGGCAACGCCGAACGAGGTACGTCGTGAAAACAATCTTCCAAAAATTGAAAATGGTGACAAGGCATTCGTACAGGTGAATGTGCAGACCTTAGATAACGCAGTTAAAGAAAATCTTGCAAAAAATGAAGAAAATTCAAAAGTGTCCGACAAATCTGTGGTTAGTGAGTAAAAGCTAAGATTATGGACGAAAAAAGAGAAATCAGAAACACGGCTTTTCAGGTGCAAGTAACCGGAGAAGAAGAGGAAAAACGGACCGTAGAGGGCTATGCCTTACTGTTTGGGGTATCTTCTGACGGTTTGTCCTTTGAGGAGGTGATTGACCGAGGAGCTTTAGATGGAGTCATTGAAAAAAGTGATGTGTTTGCATTACTGAATCATAACCAAAACCGGGGAGTACTTGCCCGGTGTACAAATGGAAACGGATCACTGGCGTTATCAGTCGATAGCAAAGGACTTAAGTATCGTTTTGAGGCACCTAAGACAGCACTTGGAGATGAACTGCTGGAAAATATCCGCCGGGGAGAGATTAGCGAGAGTTCTTTCTGCTTTGATGTGGAGAAAGACACTTGGGAAAAGAAAAGTGATGGTGTATGGAAACGGACAATCTCTAAGATAGGGAATCTATACGACATTGCTCCTGTGTACAATGCCGCATATAGTAAGACTTCGGTGTATATGCGTGGTAAGGAACAGGCTGAGGAAGAATTTGCCCGTCAAAACAACGAAAATTTGGAAGAGTATTACTCAAATATTGAAAAATCATTAAACATTTAAATGTTATGGCTAAAGAAAAAAGTATCACAGAGTTGAAGGATGAGAAGAAACAGCTTTCCACTCGTTCAAAAACGATTCTTGAAACTGCTAAAGGAGAAAAACGCCTGTTAACAACTGAGGAAAATGAAGAATTGGGAGCTAACCAGGTACGTATGGCAGAAATCAATCTTGAGATTGAGGAACACGAAGACATGAATCGCCGGCAAGGCCGTCGACACCAGCCGCAAGGAGGCAAATTCTCATTGCGTCGTGCTATTGCCAACATGGTGGACGGAAACCAGCAGAATGATGTGGATGCCGGTGTTATCGATGTGGCTACTACACTGCATAACCAGTCAGGTGCCCAGATGGCCGATAAACGTAGTATCGTAGTGCCGGTAAACATGGAAAACCGTGCAGCATTTACCGCTGCAACGGAAGCTGCTACAGGTGTTATTATTGACGAGGAACAACAGGAAATGTTGTTGCCGTTACAATCGGCACTGGTCCTGGCGCGTGCCGGTGCACGTTTCATGACTGGTCTGCAAGGCAACATTTACTGGCCGTCATTCTCCGGTGCGAATGTATTTTGGGAAGATGAAAACGCAGAAGCTAAGGATGGCGCCGGGAAATTCTCTAAAGGTAATGTGTTCAAACCACTACGATTGACTGCTTATGTCGACATTTCCAAACAGTTACTTGTGCAGGAGAATGCTTCTGTAGAAGCATATATCCGTCAGGCTATCGCTGTAGCCATCGCGCAGAAGATAGAGCAGACAGCTTTCAGCAAGAATACCGGTGTGGATAATACGCCTGACGGTATGTTCCACACCCTTGATGCAAATATCAAAGGTGATATGACATGGGCACAGATCGTTGCGATGGAAACTAACGCGGATACTCGGAATGCATTGTTCGGTAGCTTGTCTTACATTCTGCACCCGTCACTTGTTGGTAAGGCAAAAACGAAAGTTAAAGATGCATCCGGTGCCGGAGGCTTTATCTTTACAGGTAATGGCGATGGCCAATTGAATGGTTACAAAGCGCTGCGAACAAACAACCTGCCGAAAGAGCTTGGTGAAGGTGCTGATGAATTCGGTATTGTTTTTGGCAACTGGGCAGACTATTTCTTGGGACAGTGGGGCGGCATTGAATTGCTTGTAGATCCGTATACCCAAGCTCTGAATGGGACGGTAAGACTGATTACCAATTCTTACTGGAATATGGGATTCATCCGTAAGGAATCATTCTCTATCGCGTCTTTGAAGTAGTATGGCATACGTCGACTTAGAGTTGGTAAAGAAGCACTTGAATTTAGAATCATCCTTTACGGAGGATGATTCTTACCTTGAGTCTTTGATAGAGGCAGGTGAAGAGAATATTGCAAAGGATTTGTGCGTGACAATTGAAGAACTTGAAACTATAGGTGGCGGCTCTAAAATCCCCGCACCTCTCCGGCACGCTATTCTGCTTACAATCGGCACTTATTATAGCAACAGGGAAAGCGTATCCAGCGTCAGACTTCAGGAGCTTCCTCGGGGAGTTAAATATCTGACATCACTTTATCGAAACTTTAGCCTATGAGAGCCGGATTACTGAAAGAGACTTTGATTTTTGAGGCGTTGACAAAAGAGAAGACGCCATCAGGAGCCATTAGCAAGGAATACAAAGAAGTATTCAGGTGTAGGGCTTACCGAAAGAAACAGTCCATCATAACCGGGGATGAGAGTGCAAAGGAACAGTTTATCGGACAGATGACCGTGATGTTGGTTCGTAAATATCCTCAGATAACTTATAATTGTCGCGTAAAGTGGGCTGAATGTACCTGGGAAATAAAAATGATTGAACCTCGTGACAACGAACTTACTTTAACACTTAAAAAGTTGAATACATGATACAGGCTTCAGTTATTGACAAAGATAGCATACTGTACTTAGTCCGTAATCTTGAGGATTTTGAAAAGGACAAGGCCATTAAGAGCGGACTTCGCTCAGCGGTCAATCTCTTTCGTGTAAAAGGCCGTAGAAATCTACGTGTTAGGTTGTTGCATCATGGAAAACAAACCAACCATCTTATGAACTCTTTTACCAATCGGGTAAAACGGAATAAGCTTGGTGCTTTGGCTGGTTTTGATCGTCCGGGAGGTAATCATTCTCATCTTGTGGATAGAGGTACAAAGCGACGCTATACTAAATCTGGTGCTAATCGTGGTGTTATGCCGGGTAACCAATTCTGGACGGACACAGAAAAAACAGAAGGAAGCAGAGCTATGCAGGCCGTTTATGAGGGCACACAAAAGGCAGTTCAACGCATTAATTCCCATAGATAATGGACATGTTCAAAATAACAACGGAGGTACGAACTATTTTGTTGGATAATCCTAAAATTGTTTCTCTTGTAGAGGACAAGATTTTCCCTGTCATAGCTCCGGATGGTACGGAGGGCGATTTTATTACTTACCAGCGCGATGGATACAAGCAGACGTGTACTAAGTACGGTGTAGCCGAGCAAATTCCTTATGTGAATGTTGCTGCTGTATCGGATGATTATAATTGCGGTCAAGAACTGGCTTCTTTGATTTATGACACTTTATCCGGTGATTTTCGGAATCCGGATATACACATACAGCTTGAAGACTCTACAGAGGACTTCATTGATAACAAATTTATTCAAGTATTACAATTTTCAATTCAGCAGAAATAATTATGGCAGAAAAGAAATTAGATTCAAGCGTAGACATCCACAGGGGTGAACTTATGCTTTTTATCGGGGAAGATCCGATAGCATTCGGATCAAGTGCAGGACTGGATATCAGTACGGAAGAACTGGATATCTCCAATAAGATGATGGGTGACTGGGCCGGCTCTCTTGCCGGAAAGAAGAGTTTCACCATTTCCAGCGAATCTCTTTTGACGCGTAAAGAAGGCGCAATGAGTTTTGATACCTTGCTTGCGAAGCAGATAGCGGGTGATCCTTTGGACTTCTTCTTTGGCAGTGCGAAAGCCGCGGATCAAGATAACTTCGGTGGCACTTTCACCAAAGATACCGCACAAACAAATTATACGGGAAAAGTGATTATCACTTCTTTGTCCATCAAATCGGATAACGGGCAGATTGTTTCGGTGAGCGCGTCTTTTAAAGGTGTGGGAGCTTTGACCCCGATAGAACCGGTTGCAGCGTGACACTGAGAATTCGTTAACAAATGCATAAGGCGGTCCTATGATGGCCGCCTTTTTTAATATGAATGAATAATGGACTTGAGCATATTTATCTTTTGTGCAGGTGTTGCACTTTTAATTTTAGTTCTTATTGCTGTGTGCGATATGAGTGTGGAAGGTCATAAAAGACCTGCCCCGTCTCGCATTCCTTGCCCGCCAAAATTGATTATGGCACCGGGAATGAAATACCAACGTCTTACCATTAAGGCAATCATACGCTGGGAACAGCTACGGGAAAAATCCTTTTCGCTGATGGATTACACGGATAAAGAAGATATAGAATCTTTGCTTTATGTCATGTATATCACCAGCGATAAGTCCAGGTATACATTTGAAGTATTCCGGCAAGTGCTGGCAGACGAAAGGTTTATGAATGCCATGTCTTCCGATTTAGGAAAGATCATGGAAGTTGTGGCCCAATTTCAAAGAAAGATAACCACATCTGATGTCGGTAATTCCGAGGGTAGCCCTGAAAACATAGGTAAAATAGTTTCTACTTTGATAATGGCAGGACTGGACGCCCATTATGCATTGAACGAAATGGAATTATGCGATCTTCCTCTCTACTTGGAAGTATACGAACAAAAGAAAAAGGAGAAAATGGAAGAAAGCCGGATGTGGACCTATTTCACCATGTTACCTCACATCGATGCAAGGAAGATGAAAAACGGTGCCAGAGACCTAATTACTTTCCCATGGGAAGAAGAAGAGATGCGAAAAGAAGCCGAACGTGCCATCAAAGAAGATGCTGGCCGATTTGAAGAATTTATGAAAACTAAAAAAACAGACTATTATGGCAGGTAAATTATCATTCAGTATAGCGATCAATCTCTTAACTGAGCAATTCAAGAGAGGGGCAACTCAGGTAAAAGCCACATTCAAGGCATTGCAGATGCAGATATTGACATTTGTGGCCGCACTGGGCGCAGGTGGCATCGGTCTGAGTAATCTCGTCTCCCGCTTTGTGGATGTAGCGCGGGAAACCAACCGGGTTACTACAGCTTTGAAAAACGTATCAGGTGGACTTGCTAAATATGCGGACAATCAACGTTATTTGCTTGACATGGCAAAAAAATACGGTTTGGAAATAAATGCTCTGACCGGGAATTTTGCAAAGTTCACTGCCGCCGCATCTGTTTCCGGCATGACAATGCAAGAACAGAAAAAGATTTTTGAGTCAGTATCTCGTGCTGTCACTGCATTCGGAATGAGTGCTGATGACAGTAATGGTGTGTTCTTGGCCTTGTCCCAGATGATGAGTAAGGGAAAAATCAGTTCTGAGGAATTACGTTTGCAAATGGGTGAAAGACTTCCCATCGCTTTACAAGCTATGGCCAAGGCTGCTGGAACTTCTGTTGCCGGTCTTGACAAGCTTTTGAAACAGGGCAAACTAATGAGTAAAGATGTACTTCCGAAGTTTGCAGAGGCTTTAAATGAAATGATCCCTAACATCGATCTGGATAACCTTGAAACCTCCATAAATCGGCTTAAGAACACCTTCACGGAAGTAGTAAACAGCACAGGGGTACAAAGTACTTATAAATCTCTGGTTGATTGGCTGGCTAAGACAATTGCTTCAGCGGCTGAAAATACAACGAATGTTGTTATTGGTGCTTTGGCCTTGATTACTGGTGCTGTCGCAAACCATGCCGTAAAGTGGTGGATAAGTATATCCTCCACCACATCCATGATAGAGGCGAATGTCGCTAAAAGTAATACTTTATTAGTGCAGGCAACCCAACAACGTATTGCTGCAGAGGTAGCATTAGAGCAGGCTAAGACACAGTCTGTCATGGCCGAGGCTAATGCTCGAGTGGTACTTGATAAGGCGATTCAAAAGGAAAAGATGGCATCGGATCAGGTTGCCTATGCAGAGCAAAAGGCAGCAGATGCAAAGAAGATAGTTGACGCACAGACGACTGCAAGGGCTATGTTAAAAGCCACAAGAGAACGTATTGCCGCAGAAATAACATTAGAGGCTGCTAAAGCTGAGGTTATTACCGCTCAGAATGCCAATTTACAAGCACAGACATATAACGACGCTATTGCAGCACGGGAAAGGCTGGCTATAGCACAAAAGAGCTTTGCCAGTGCAGAGAAAACGCTTGCGGAAAAGACTGCTAAAGAGGTTGCTGCGGCGGAAGCTGCCAAAGCCGCAGCCGCAGAAGCTGCCGCGGTGAAATCACAATCGGCTTGGGGAAGATTTTGCAATGTAACCAAAGTGGCTGTAGGTAAGCTTGTAGTGCAAATAAAGGCAATGTGGGCGGCTTTCAAACCTATGATTATTATTACTGCCATTACTGCGGTGATAGGAAAGCTTGTTGCGATGTACAAGGAGGCTAAACGTGTTCGGAATATATTCTCTGATTATAAGAAAAGTCTTCTCGCAACTGGGAACACTCAGGAGATAACGCGTATACAGGCTTTAGCCAAAATAATGAATGATCGAACAAAAAGTCATCGTGCCATAAATGCAGCACAAGCAGAATTGCAAAAAATGCTTGGGGTAGAGAATAAGTCCCAAGAGGAACTGAATAGACTGGTAAAAGATAGAGTTACTTTGCTTAAGGAAGCAGCTATTGCCGAACATGCCTTTAATACTGTTGGGGAATATACGGAACGGAATGCTAAACTAGCTGCTGATGTAGGCTTGAATAGTAAGCAAATGGACCGTTTGACAAAGTTATATGCAGGAAGAAATACCTCTGAGAGAAATCGTTATGCATATCAGGGGGCGGTTAAAGAAGAGTTGGGAATAAATGGAAATCTAAATAAGGGAATTACTATATCTAACGTAAGCGATGCACTTGAAAAATACATTCAAAATGTAAAAGTTATTAGTGATGCTACTCAAAGAGCTGGAGAACATTTAGGGAAAACAACGATTACCCCGCCATCACTTCCACCAGATAATGACAAGAAGACTCTTCTTCAGAAGCAGCAAGAATCATATAGAAAACAATATGAAGAATTAGGCGCAGAACTGGAAATAGGAAAGATCACCCTGGCAGAGTATAATAAGGCGCTTGGAGAGCTTAACATAAAAATGTTTGCGCAGGCTAAAGGTACCGGAGATAAAGAAGTCTTGGAAAGTGAATACTTTAGAAATCTCAGAACTGCCGCCGAAAAAGCTATTGCCAATCAAGATAAGAATGCCGCTCTTGTTGAGTTTGAAAAGGTTCAGAAGGATTATAATACCAAAGTGCGGGAAGCTCAGCAACAGCAAGCCAAAGGTCTTGCTTCTCAAAAGAAATTAGACGAAAGCATCATTTCCCTTTCGGTTGAGGCCGCCAAGAGCGCTGCCGGGATAAAAGGTATTGGAAACGAGGCTGATGTATTTATTGCGGTAATGAAGCTTAACGCAAAGCTGCTTTCATCTCCAATAAAAATAAAGTCTCGTGACACAACGTTCGATTACAAGAAAACTTCTTCCGACATTGCTTCTGAGAATCTTGACAAAGCTAAGGAATACGCTGAAAAGCTGAAGGAACGTTATAAAGAATTAGGGCAGGAAATTTCTGACGAAATAGCTAATGGGATGGCCAATGTTCCCACATTGGAAGATGCTCTCAAATTGGCACAAGTAAAGGAGGACATTAAATCATTCAACAAAGAATTAAATGAATCTTTATATTCCGGGGTTAAGGATATTGCAAGTAGTTCTGACCGGATGGTCAGCGCATTCGAGAATCTCCGTGATGTCATGAATGATGTTGATGCGTCCGGATGGGAACGTATCATGGCTATCTGGAATGTGATGACAAATACTATTGATGGTATTATGAGTATCTGCAAAACCATCGAAACGTTAACGGAATTGACCAATAAATTAGCCAGGGCAAAGGAGGCGGAGGCTGTAATTGATAAAGCCACCGCAGATGAAAAAGTAGTCAACGCCGCAAAGGGTGCGGCTGCAACTATTGCAGAAACTCAGGTAGAGAAAACTGCGGCTACTACCGAGGTGGCCGCCAATACCGCTAAGGGTGCGAGTGCTGCCGGTGCGAGTGCTGCGAGTTTACCATTCCCTTGGAATATCGTTGCCATTGGTGGTGCCATCGCTGCCGCTATCGCTGCTTTTGCTGTCATCCCAAAGTTTGCCAGTGGTGGTATTATTGCCGGTGGTCCAACATCCGGAGATAAGATTTTGGCCCGGGTTAACGCCGGAGAAATGATATTGAACGGCAGGCAGCAATCCAACTTGTTTGAGGCAATCAATTCGGGTAAACTTAATTCTACGCAAAATCAATCGGTTAATATCGGTTTTGATAAAGTACGCGGATCGGACATTTATCTCTCATTGAAAAACTACATGAAATCAACCAATAAGAAGTTATGAGCTACGGATTAATCTATACAGTACCATTCGCCACTTTGGATAACATTCCTTGTGTGGTGGAGATTGAGAAGGACGGATACGAAGGGGAATCGACGGAGTTGATACCCGGTGTCACTCCGTTCACAATAGATATTAATAGCGAGGAATTCCTTTATATTCCTACCCGGTTCTCAACTGCAAAGCTACAGATTGTTGGAAGTGATTACCTACAATCTCTTTTCTCGACTGCCTATCGGGAATATCGGGTAACACTTATCAAGGATGGCGTAATAACTTGGTGCGGCTTTATTAAGCCGGAATTGTACACTCAGGATTATACCTCCGAAAAATTCATTCTTGAAATAGAATGCATTTCCGCAATGTCAGTACTGGAGTTTATTGATTACACAATAGAAGGAGACAGTAAAGAATTTGTTTCATTATGGCGTCTATTGCAGCGTTGTGTCTCTACGGCAATCGGTCGTTATACTTCCGTTTACATTCCTCATGTATATGCTTCCAGCAAAGCAACTTACACGACCGGTGAAAATGTACTTGCCAACATGACGCTAAGTGAACAGGACTTCTTTGATGAAGATGATAAACCAATGAAACTAAAGGAGGTACTGGAAGAAGTCTGCAAGTTCCTCAACTGGACATGTGTCGACTGGAAAGGTAGTCTTTACTTTGTCGACGTGGATCACTCCGGAACATATTACAAGTATAACGCCATGATGACAAGTAAGGCCGATGCCCAGATCAATGAATTGTTGGTTCAGGATATTGGTTTTGCCGGAGGTAACCATTCTTTGGATGTCCTTCCCGGTTTTAATAAGGTGACAGTAAAATGCAGCAACTATTCGGTTGGGCAAATGCTGCAGGAAGAAGATTTCAATGATTTAGAAGAACTGTCAACTATTGACAACAAAACATCTGATAACAAGAAAGCATGTCGTTCAGTTTACTTATATCCTGATGCGTGGAATTGCCTATTGTATAGAGATGGAAGCGTTATTGACAATAGCATGCTATCATCTGTTAAAGACATAGCTCCATCATTAGACGGGGCTATGTTAATGAAATACTGTGTATACGAACAAGAAAAGGATGCGAACGGGGTTTGGCAGCCCAGTATTCATGATTATTCCTTTATAAATGCGATACGGGTACGCTTTCCCTTAAAAGGTACTCCCGGTGTATTTAACCTTATTAATTATAAAGTACTTACTTTTAAGGGTGCATCTGCAACGTATATGGATTGCGCGCTCGGTATTAATGCTACAGTAAAGGTTATCAAAGACAATGACATGCTACCTTGGGGGAACAGCGCAGCCGGATATGCACGAAATTCATTAAGATGCCAAATACGTATAGGTAATGAATATTACGGCAACCATTTTGGGGATAGCTTTCATGGCTTTACTTGGGCGGAAGATCCTATGAATTTTGTCATATTGAACCTTGACAGTTGGAATAATGACGGAAAGCTTGAATGGTTGACTCTTCCGAATGATAAGACTTTGGATATGCCTTATAATGGATTAAGCGGCCTAATCGTTCCTATTGACCGGCCGATCTCTGGAGAACTTGAATTCAACTTATTAGTATACAACCGCCAAGGGGATGGATCGAGGGGAGATATGACGGGAATCATAATCAAAGACTTTAGTGTAAAAATCCAGAATAAAGATAATATATCAAAATCAGATAATGATTCGGACAGAACTTACGAAAATGTTCTCAACGAGAATTATATCAATGAACTGGATGAAATCGAATTTAAGATGTCTTCTTACAATGAAGATGGAGCATGCTATAGCAAAGTATTATTAGATGGTGATTATCTGAAAGATAACCTATACAACTGCATTCTCGATGACGCTATTCGTCCCGAGGAAATGATGATCACCCGCTGTATTAATCATTATAGTGCCACCCGTATTAAACTTACTCAGGAAATAAAAGAGCATGCAGATTTATCTCCGATAACGAGATTGTCCGACACTTTTTTGGTTGATAAGAAATTCATCTGTACAGGTGGTACAATCGATTGTCAGATGAATAAGTTCGAATGCGTAATGATTGAAATTTAAATGAAGAAGGTTACTGTCATATCAAAAACTATTCCTACAAAGCCTCGGTCGGGGAATTATCCCGTCGGGTCAACGGTTGTGCGTACAGGTGGTGGTTCGGGAGGTGGCAATACAACCGTTGTTACGGGTAGCGCAGCTTTGGAAGCAGAAATAACTTCTAATGCAGCAAAAACAGGGCACATCGAAGCTGGTCAGGTTCTACCAAAAGGTATGACCTTCACTCAGTTCGTCAAAGCCTTACTTTTTAAACCTACACCTGCTACACTTGAAGGTAGGTTGACAACCGGTAATGACGTTGAATATGGTACTTCGAAAGGACAAATAAACTATACTGCCACGCGCCATGGAAACGGTGAAATGACGAAATCCTTCTATGAAAATGATGAAAGTAACAAACTTGAATTTTCCACGGAAGTGAACGGCATACAAACTGCCATGCGTGCTTTATCCGGCGTTTACACACAAGGAGAAACTTATAAGGCTACTGTTGTTTATGCTGCGAGTGAAGACGGATCAATACCGGAAACGACCTTGAACAATTCTATTACTGTGAATGTGCGCAGGAAGTGGTTTGCGGGAGTAGTCAGTGCGATTCCTACGACTTCTTCCCAGGTACGTGCATTATCGGCGAGTGGGCTGTATGCCGGTGCCGGCACGTATAAGTTCACTATTGGCAATTATAAGACTTTCGTCATCTGTATTCCTACCGGAACCATTAAGGAAGTCTCGTTGGAGAGGTATCAATATAACTTCATGGACTTGGATTCTGCCGCTACACCGCACAAAATCAGCGTGGAGGGTGCAAATGGATCAGCCGCCGTGGAATATACCATGTATGTGTTCACTTCCGCCACGACAAGTACTGAGACGGATAATTTCACCTTTAAAACAAATTAGTTATGGCTCTGGAGATAAAAGGGGACAGCTTTGCAGGTCGATACAAAAGAGTGAATGATTACCCTATTGATACTACAGATATATGGGATACATACAATCACGCTCTTGTATATGCACGTAATACAGATAGTGTAGCGTATGTGCCTTATGCTGGGCAGATTGTTTCCGTGGTGGAAGATGGGGCGATTTATAAGTTGGAGAAAGATGACAGCATCTCTGAGGCTGATGGAAAGAAACATTTTAAACTGGTTCTTATTGGTAGCAAAAATGATAATGATGACCGGTATCTGCGCCGGGATGTGGCAGAAACAGTTCAAAAGCTGATGACCTTTTTGGAAGGTATCAATGTGAAAGGTACTGCGACCTTGGAAGAGATCACTTTGCTAAAGAACATAGTATCGAAGAACTTTGCTGCCGGTGGTAGTGGCTTTGGTATCTATCAGGACGCGGATGGAAACTATCATCTGGATATAGACTTCGTGGATATCAGGAAGAAACTGTCAGTGGAAGAAATCCAAGTGCAGCAGTCTACTTATATCGGCGGCAGACAGTATAATACGAAAGGCGGTATCATCTGTAACCGTGTGGAAGATAAGGGTACATTCTGGCGTTGCTACTTCAAAACCACGGATGCTGAAGGACGAACCGTAAACAACACCTTTCAGATAGATGACCAGGGAATCTGCGAAACATTTAATATGAAATCGGGTAACCATTACTACTGGCGGCTTGTGGTGGGTAAGGGAGACGACTACATAGACCTTTCCAAATCAGACTGTGCAGTAGGCAGTGATACGCCCTTAGTCGGTGACAGTATCGTACAACTCGGTAACCGGACAGATACAAGCCGTCAGGGTGCGATCGTCTGGGACAGCGCGACTGCCGGAGGTCCTTATGTGCGAATATACAATGGCATCGGAGCCGATAAGCCTTACACTATGCCTGAACCGCTTATTGATTTCAATACGGTGCTCAGCGAAATTACGGCCAAGTTTGTTAATCAGGCAACCGGAAAGGATATCGATGAAACCATTGAAGACTTAAAGACTGATGTAGACCTTGTTAAGGAACAGACGGATAGGGAATATACACTTTGGTTTTTTGATTATGTTCCGACACTGTCTAATATCCCTGCATCGGAGTGGACCACAGCCGAGTTGAAGACGATGCACGACCAAGACATGTTCTATAACCGTCTGACTGGGAAAGGTTATCGTTTTGAGTCGGGAGATTGGAATGAAATCACCGACCATCTGACGTTGAAGGCTCTGGAAGATGCTGCCAAAGCGCAAGATACAGCCGACGGTAAGCGGCGTGTTTTTGTGGAGCAGCCTACTGATTCGCAAAAATATGATGTGGGTGACATGTGGGTAAATGCAACTTATTCTGATGGTACAGTTAAGTATAAGAATGATTCACTTGTCTGTAAGACTGCCAAAGCAAAAGGTGTAGCCTTTAGCATCGACCATTGGAAGCCTTCGTCTACTGCCACGACGGCCTATCTTGAAAACCTTGGCGATCAGATTATACTTGCTGTGAGTAATGCCGATGATGGGGTTGCTGCCGCAAAAGAACTTGCCAGACAAGGCATCAGTGATGCATATGACGCTGCTCAGGATGCCTTGAAAGCATTGGGTATCGCACAAGGAGCTCAGAATGCAGCAGATAAGAATACTTCCGCTATCCAAGTGACAGAAAAATCTATTGCTGCACTTGTGGAAGGAATTCATTTCAATAGCGCAGGCAATATTACGAACATCAATACATCCGGATTAATAACCACAGCAGACTTTTCGGCACTGTATGGGAAAGAAATTGTGTATGATAAGGATGGGCATGTAGACATGACAAAGATGTCCGGTATTATCACAGAGGCAGGCTTAACAGGGATGTTTTCACAGCTGGCTGATACGAACGGTTATGTAAAAAAGTCGTATATCGACCTCTTTGTTACTGAGCTTCCTGAAGGTGGGTTTCAGAGTAATGCAATAATTGATGCTGATCAGATACGATTCAACGGCAATATTGTAGCGAATGATACTTTCGTTGTGGACACAGAAGGTAACTTGACACTGAATAATATCATAGCTAATGGATTTATAAATGCAACAAGTGGATATATCGGGGGACTCAATATTAATGAGAACAGTATAGGTCTTCCTGATGGTTCTTATCCGTTGGATGTTCACGGTATGAACCTATCTATGGAGAGTCTAACCTTTGCATATGGGGAAACTCTGAATGTAGGTAATACTTTTTATCGTCTATTATCTAACACCAGTTTGGGAGCGGGCTATATCAATATTAATGTCAATGATGTACCTTCTGTATCTTCGACTATTGCAAACCTTATTGCTGGTAAGTATGGTCTAAAAGTGTCTACAGCTGGCGTTTTTAAAACTTCGGATGGCGGTGTAACGTGGAATAGTATATAACATTATCTATAAGAATATGAAAATCAATTTTAGAAAAATCGAGGCACAGACCTCTTTTGAAGGTGGAAAGCAAACCTTCGATACTGCCGAGACAGTCGGCAATGAAATGATGTACAATGGCAGTATCCTTCTGGATATCGGCTTTGAAGACTTGGCAAAGAAAATCTACTATTCGAGAGATGAAGTAGAAGTACCCGAACGCTACTGCAAGGCTTTGGAACTTGTTGTGAAGAACTCCCGGCTTATAGCTGCGGTGAAGCGTGAAATAATAAATCAGCTAAACGGTAAGTAATGGGATACATCAAGTTTGTTCTCCGGCGTACCTCGGACGAGCACGGTAATACTACCAATGCTCGTATTTGTCGTATCGAATCAGATATGGCGGATACAAGTATGCTTGAAACAAACTTGATCATGCACGCGCTATCCGCTCCGGGTGGAAAAGTAGAGATTGCAGGCGAGTTTATACTGAACGAGAGTTTGTTGGATAACGATTATTTGGGGTAGTATTATGGATAAATTGAATAAGAAATTTCTAAAGGGCAACGTTCTGAAAGCTGAGGAGTTGAACGAAGTTGTTGGCAAGATTAACGAGCTGGTTGATAATTCGCTTGACAATCTTGTGCCGGAGGCATATTCAGGCAGCATTGATGTTGACAACATGCTAATCCCTGTTTTTGACAGAAGAATACAACAGATAGTCTTCATCCCTATATCAGCTATTCAAGGCGGTGTTACGCCACCTTCAACGGGTTTTCCTTATACTTTCCCTATCACGTTAAGATAACTCTAAAATAATATGTAATATGGCAAATTTGAATATACCTTCGAAAAATACCGGTGATACATTATCGGCTGGTGAATTAAATCAAATAGTAGATGCTGTTAATGGCAAAGTAGATGCAGTATCCGGCAAGGGATTGTCTACTAACGACTATACCAATACGGATAAGAATACTCTTGCGTCATTGCCCGGTCAGATATCCGGTTTATCTGAACGGATCAGTGAGATTCAAACCGGTTCATCAATAATACAGGATACTGAAAGGATTTGCGGGACTTACCGTATCGGTGGTAATGAATTGAATCTTTATGAATGTTCCTTTAAACTCGAAGAACTGCCTGTAATTGCAGGCACAACAAAGGAATATGAGATATCGGAGACTCCACTTGGCAAGAATACCTACCTTGCAATAAGCAGCTTTGCTGTATCTGACGGAACGAATTTCTATCCCAATAAATACAGTGTTGAAAAGGCGTATGTCGATCCGGAATATAAGACAAAGGTAGTTGTCAAATGCGAATCTGCTGCTGATACAGCTTGTTATGGCGTGCTCCATCTCCAATATGTGAAACTGGAGTATGAATTAGTCGAGTTTATGGTTAAAGGATTAACAGGTGACACAGCTACTAATGCAGCACTTACTATGCCTATTTTCAAGTATGACAAGAAATTCGCCTATAGTTATACTTTTGACGATGATACGGTTTTAGCCTACAGCCGTGGACATCTATTTATTAATAAGAAATGGCAGGATGCTGAGAAGAATTTTCATGTGGGAATGTCTAAAACTACAGGCTCATATCCTGAAAAAGCTCTTGGTTATACAGATGGTCTTGGCATTGAGCATCGTTTTACCCTTGGTGTCTCTATCTGGCCTGATGCCAGTAATCAGAATATAGATAATATAATGAATCCGAGCACGCATAAGCCTGATAAATATTATCCATATCTCGTATGGGATGACCTTAGACCGATGCTTGAGTTCGGGCATGAGATTTATTTCCATGATGTTAATACAGATGGCGATGATACTATAGAAGGTATTGTAAAGGGGTTGAGGAAATCTCAGAATATAACCTTGTCTCAAGTTCCCGGGCATGGTATGAAAACATTGGCAGAACCCAACGGAAACCATGACTATGTTTTGGCAGGCGAAAAGTTTGAGGATGTCTCATTCATGTGTGCACAAGGTTCTACGCCTCTTGGACTATTACAGAATATTAGTTTTGCACAAGACGTTGAGTTGAAGAACAAGGTGCAATATCGTAGGTTTGTTGAATCAACTCCGGATGCAAATACATTGATGACCGATATCACAGCTAAAGCCACATCTGGACTTTATCAGTGGTATCATGACTTTAGTCATGGTCCGGCTGAGCACCAGTTCATAAAAGACTTGTATGTCAAGTTGAACGACACATATGGTAAGGATGGAAATGACACCATGATCTTTGCTTCCCTTGATGAAATCTATGAATATTGGTTCATTCGGAAATATTCAAAAATCAGGAAGGAAGTAACGTCTGAGGGTGTTAAGTTTTCTATTCTTGTTCCCAAAGAACAATACTTTCGGCATAAAGAGTTTACTGTACAGTTGAACAGTACTTATAGCAGTTCTTTATCAGCAGAACTAATAAAGGGAGAAGTCTACGGATTTAAGTTTGGTAATATAAACAATAAGTTTTCAATCAATATTGACCTTGAAAAGCGATCCTATGAAATGGCTGACAAGTATTCGAACCTTTATCTTGAAAATCAGGATGGTGAGGTTCGGGATGATGCTGTATATTTCATTTCTCAGTTAAGAAATGATTTGCAAACCATCTTCAACGACCGCCTATCATCCATAGATACGGCTCCAACATTAAATTCTATAAGTATCAATAATGGAGCGGCTATTACTAATGCACGACAGGTTTCAGTAACCTTTGATCGTACAGGAGTCATCACGCATTATAAATTGTCAGAAAGTTCCAATCTGGACGATGTAGAATGGATTGCAAGTAGCGCAACATCTGTCTCATTTACCTTAAGCTCCGTTTATGGTACTAAAAAGATATATGCCAAGATTAAGAATGAATATGGCGAGAGTGATATTGTATCTTCTTCAATTTCTTACGAAGAGGCGGCAACAGATGCGCTTGTGCTTAATTCAATCAGCATCAATGGTGGTGCAGGTAGTACGAGTAGTAGAGAGGTAACTATATCAATGTCAATAACCGGATCACCTACACATTATATGTTATCAGAATCACCATCATTCAGCGGTGCTTCCTGGAATACTTATAGTGGTGTATCTGTTCCTTTTACCTTATCGAGTGGAGCAGGAAGCAAAACAGTATATTGTAAGGTTAAGAATGCTACTACCACCACAGCGATCTCAAATGCTACAATAAGCCTGCAGGAAGCCTCCGAAAGTTCTGTTGTGAAAATATCTGCTAATTCCAGTTGTACAGAGAGTGGCTATAATGTGTTCCCGAACTGGAACAAAACTTTAGATATGCTTGATGTAAACGGGCAGGCGAGCGGTTTGGTATGGGTTGGCGCATGGCTGTGGACCAATGATAGCAATTATAGTTCATATCCACAATTAGCAGGATTGAAGTCACCTTCCGGAGGTTCTTTATACGCTCCGGCAGAAAGCGATGAATGTATATATTCTCCATTTTCCGTTTGGAGTTCTCCAAGTGTCGGGCATTCAAACTCTGCCACAGAGTGGAATGCACATGCATTTAAGACTACTCCGGGCGCACGGTATAAAATTACTCTATTCGCATCTTTGGGCGGTAATTCAGTCATACCGAGTGATCCTGCCATGCATGTTTTTGACATCAACGGAGAACAGAAATCTCCGTCGTTTAGCCTAAAGAACAATTATGCAAATATGTTGATTTGGGAAGATGTAGCTGCGGATCCGGATGGTTGGCTGATCATTAAGTTTGGTAGAAAAGCTTCATCATGGATTACAACAGGAGCCAATGTTTTTGAATTTGAAAGAATATCATAAATGTGGCAATAAAAAGTCCCGTCCTACTTTCACAAGCTGGGCGGGATAAACACTATATGGCCTTAAAGACCAATATTATTACAAAGATAGTATTAATATTTAATATTCAAAAATGGAAGAAAAAAGTTTTCATCAGGCCGTTGCCGGATTGTTTGGCCCGATAGCCGGCAGTTTTGTCATGGACAGCTTGCAATTGATGATACCATGGCTTATAGCTATGTTCTGTGTAGTAATATGTGATTTGGCGACAGGAGTAAGAAAAAGCTTGTTGATGAAGGAACATGTACGTTTCAGTCGTGCATGGCGTGCGACAATGGGAAAGATGGTTACTTATTTTTCTTTCGTGGTAATGGTGGTGATGGTGAATAAAGCAGCAGGTGGCTCTTTTCATATAGATACTTATGCGTGTTTGTTTGTCTGCTTTATAGAGGGATGTTCGATCATCAGTAATATATTAAAGCCAAAAGGATATAACTTTAATCTGGCGGCTGCTATCGGTGTGTTTGCAAAGAAAGTATTTAGTGTGGAAAAGGAAGATGTAAACGAAATAATTAATAAGGAGGAAGATAAATGAGAACAATTGATGCAATTATCATCCATTGCTCGGCTACACGTGTCGGGCAGGACCTACGGGCTAAAGACATTGACAGGATGCACCGGGCGCGTGGTTTTAATCAGATAGGCTATAATTTTGTGATTGACCTTGATGGGACTGTGGAGAATGGACGCCCTCTCTCTATCGACGGGGCGCATTGTAATACTAAAGGATTCTCGAATGTGTCATACAACAAACATTCGGTTGGTATCTGTTATATTGGTGGTCTGGATGCAAACGGGAAACCAACCGATACCCGGACGTCTGAACAGAAGGCCGCACTTCGAGAACTGGTTGCCAAACTTTGTAAGGAATATCAGATTATTGAGCTTCTTGGTCACCGGGACACTTCGCCAGACCTTGATGGTAGCGGTGAAGTAGAGCCGGCAGAGTACATCAAGGCGTGTCCTTGCTTTGATGTACGTAGTGAGTTCTCTAACTTTCTCCGTAATGTAGTTGTACGGCCATGAAAGCATTACCTTGGATATTAGTTATATTGCTGGCAGTGGTTTGTGTGGTTGCCTGGTTCCGCCCACAGGCCGCTAAGGAGACTATACGAACCGAGACTAAGGTAAATACAGTAGTCAAGGTTGATACGTTACTTATCTCTGCACCTATGGCTCCTCTGTTAGTTTTCCAGCTAACAGATACTATTCGTATTGGCGATACGATAGTTTATCGTGAGCAGGCTTATTACGAGGATAGCCTTTACCGGGCATGGATTAGCGGGTATCGTCCGAAACTTGATAGCTTGATGGTGTTCCCTAAGACGGTGTATCAGACGGTGACGAATGATATTTACCACACCATTGCACCTAAGAAGCGTTGGGGACTTGGCTTGCAAGCAGGATGTGGCTTTTATCCTGGCCAAAGTGGTTTTTATGTTGGGGTTGGAGTGAGTTATAATTTGTGGCAGTGGTAAAGAAGTGGAAGTCATCTTTTAACGATAAGAGACACCTCAAGTCGAAAGATTCGAGGCTTTTTAATGTTAATGATTAAACTTCTAGTATCTTTGCGAAAAAAGATATTATGAAAGTAAAACAGGAATATGAAAGAATGCCAGCTAATGAAGTCTGGAATATAATAGTAGCCTATATTAATAAGAATAAACAGTTTTTATCTACTACTGGTATTAAATACAATGCCAAGGTAATAAATGATTCTATAGAATACAAAGGTGGCAAGGAAGGAAGTAATAGAACCACAGAAGGAGAATCTATCAGTAAGAATCAATTTATTTCCGCATTCAGACAAGCTCGCGATCTGGAATGTATTAACACCCAAAAAGTCAAGTCGTTCATTAACAGAAAGCAAAGCCCATTTGTAGGTCTTCTAAAGTCAGTTGGTATTATTGGATAAACATTGGCTATAAGATATTATTAGCTTCTATATATACTGTCATTGCTTTTATTGTTTAGGTAATCTATAACTTACCATACTTTTTTTGTTTCTAAATTTTACGATTATGAAAGAATATGTTGAGAAATACATAAATGAGTTACATACTGATAATCACCGTTACTTGTCTTGGGAACATTGCTATAAGGCATTTGGTAATTCTGAAAACTCAATTGACTATTTGGCCTTGCATCTTGCTTTTTATTTAGCAAGTTGGGGTATGTATAGGGGATCCACAACTTTGCTTAAAAAAGATTATAAGGTTCATTATAAGGTTGTTGAATTAATTAAACCAATAGCTTTGAAACGGGAAGCTATTAAGAGTTTAGTAGAAATCCAAGAGTTGATGGATTGTATTGTTCAAAAATATAGTAAGGTTGGCATTAAAGCTTCAAAGACTTTGCAAACAAAGGTTTTGTTAGGTACTTTGGGTTGTTTTCCTGCATTAGATCGTTTCTTTATAGATGGATGGAATATAGAATTTGAATCGAGTCCAACCGATGAAAAAATATTCAGTTTTGCTTTGGAAAATATCAGTAAAATAGAGGACTGTCAGAAGATTGTCAATCGGAATATGATATACCCTCCAATGAAGATTGTAGATATGTATTTCTGGCAAAAGGGATATGATAAATATCTTGAAGGGAAAAGGGCAGCCGAATAAGCTGCCTTTTTCTTTGCCTTTTCCTAGCTATGATTTACCTTTGCGACAAAAATAATATGGAATTTAATTATGACGAAGAAAGCGTGAACGCCTTAATAAAATGGGCTGAGAACGCACAGCTACCTAAAGAGGTAGTACTTAGTGAAGCTGAACATATTACTGACACTAGTATCTATGTTCGTGCCAATATCAACGACATTAAACAGCATTATCCGGATGGCTTTTACAATCCGGCCATTACGCGTCTGTACAGACTGAAGGAATTTGTAGAAGGGGCGGCTGAGTAAGCCGCTCCCTTCTTGTTTTCTGTTACATCATCATCATTTGCATTTGATTTCTCATCTCAATATATGGTTTGAATACTTCTGGATCATTAACATAATCTATTACTCTGCGGATTGCAGCATCAGCTTGGTACTGTTTTACACGTACATAAGAATTGATGGTAATCCCAGTTTTAATAGAATGACCGAGACAGTACTCGATAATAGGATAGGGGATGCCGATTTCTGCTGCAAATTGAGCAAAGGTTTTGCGAGCAGAATAATAGGTAAGGCTACCTTTGATATTCAACTCTTTTGCAAGTAGCTTCAAGCACTTATTGATATAGCATTGCAAATTTTTGGAAGTATATCTATAATTAAATTCCAGTACTCCGTTTTTTCCCATATATCTATTTAATATACAGGAAGCTTCTAGGCAGATGCCAATTTTTATTTTCCGGTTCTTCTTCTTGTGCTCGCTACTCTTTTGACGTATGTAGCTAATTTCTTCTTCTGAGAAGTCTATCTGTATAAGGTCGGCAAAGTTCATGCCACCGAGGTAGAAACTCAACAGAAACATATCTTTAGCTAAAGTAAGTTGCCGACTATACGATACATCAGTACTAATTATTTTCCTGACAGCTTCGACGGGGATATCAAGTTCTCGTGGCTCTGGTGCTGGGATTGTTGTATAAGCAAATGGATGTTTATCACATCGGAGTAAACCGAGTTTGATAGCTTCATTTACGCGGGCTTTTATGTGACACAGCCTGATCTGACGCCCTCCATCGGTATGTCCGTGTAACTTCATCCATCGATCGAAGTGTTCGACTGTGATGTGATTCATAATAACCATTGGTACATCACCCTCTGCCGCATCGAAAACTTTCATAGTGTCTTCCATCATTTTTGCATAGCTTTCCCGACCTTCCTCCCGGATCTCCCTAATCCGTTGTCGCATGAATTCGTTGAAGGTACGGACGTCCGGGATGGCTGTGTCTTGCTGAATAAGAATTGCCTTAACCTGCTTGGCTGAATAATATTCGTAGTTGTCTATGTACTGAAGTCGCTCTTTATACTTCTTGAGTTCAAAAAGTAATCGCCTGTTCATCATTGTTGCATCAGGGCGAGCAACGACTTTTCCTTTATACCACTGGCAGGCGTCATCCAGTAGGTATTCGGTTTTAATGTACTCTTTATCGTTCTTGACCGAGATACGGACAAAGATAGGGTACTTTCCAGCCTTAGTAGGCTTAGCGGATAAAATGGTTAATGCTAGTGTTGCCATAAGCTATAAGTTTTAAAGACACTGTTTTTCCACTGTTGGTGACTTGTGGACGGGAAATCGTATCTTTTTTTTATAGCCAATAGGCTGAGGAAAGATAAAATAAAAAGTTGATTATAAGGTATTTATAATCAACTTTTCAAAGAGCCGCTAGCCAGACTTGAACTGGCGACCTACGCGTTACGAATGCGTTGCTCTACCAACTGAGCTATAGCGGCAACGGCTTTTTGTTTTACGGGGTGCAAATTTACAGCTTTCTTCGAAACTACGAAAAGAAAAGAAGGTTTTTTTGAAAAAATCTTTCCTAAAGCTGTTTTTGAGGTCTGTTCTGTCATTTTCCTTCTAAAAAAATTGTTTTATCAATATAAAAAATACATCTTTGCAAAAGTGTATATCAACCTAAGATCTGACAATAATTATGAACCTAAAAGTTTATTATAGAAATCTTTCATCCCGCATTGCATCTAAATGGACGATTTTGGCTATTGATATCTGCTTGGTTGTGATTTCTATGCTTTTAGCATGCATACTTCAATTGGGAGTTTCTTCTATAATATATAAGGTATCATTATATATATGGATGATTTTATTCTCGCTTTCTTGTAATCTGTGTTTCTTTTCTGTCTTCCATACCTATGTTGGAGTTATTCGTTTCTCTTCGTTTGTGGATATTTACAGAGTGTTTATATCTCTTACAATAAGCTATGGTTTATTGGGTATTGGTAATTTTTGTTGGTCGGCTTTTGGATTTGGAGAAACATTACCGAATGGGATTGTCTTTATAGCATATATTCTCAATTTTACTTTTATGGTATGTCTGCGCATTTTAGTGAAAATGCTGCATGAGGCTTTATCTTTTGATGATCGGCACTGCGTAAATGTATTTATTTATGGCTTTCGCGGGACAGGAGTAAATATAGCTAAATCGATGCGGGTCAGTCGAAATAATCATTATCGTGTATGCGGCTTTATTTCAGATGAACCTTGGATGATAGGTAAGCATACAATGGGGTGTAGGGTTTATGCTAATAATAATAAGTTGTTTGAGCATTTGAAAAGAAAGAATGTACAAACGGTTGTTGTGTCACCAGATAAGCTGGCAGATTTAGAATCATCTGGTGTAATGGAGCGAATGTTGGCCCAAAATATTCATGTAATGACAGTACCACCCTTAAGTAACTGTCTGGATGACGGGATTATAAAAGATATTCATATAGAGGACTGGCTTCGTCGTGAGCCTATCCAGGCTGATATCCGAAAGATTGCTGCTTATATTGAAGGGCATCGGATATTGGTGACTGGTGCTGCAGGTGCTGTGGGACGTGAAATTGTTCGTCAATTGGCGGCTCTGAATCCTTATCAATTGATATTAGTTGATCAGGCTGAATCTCCTTTGTATGATGTTCAATTGGAATTATCAGATCATTGGAAGAACCTTGAAGTAAAGGTCCTGGTAGCGGATGTTGCTAATCGTAGTAGGATGGAAGCTATATTTAAACAGTATATGCCACAGTTGGTCTTTCATGCAGCGGCTTATAAAAATATTTCTATGTTGGAGGATTATGCTGCTGAAGCGTTGCAGGTTAATGTTTTAGGTACTAAAAATATTGCAGATTTGGCGATTAAATATAAGGTGTATAAATGTATGATGATTTCTACGAATCATGCTCTGTCACCAGTTCATGTAATGGGATACAGTAAGCGTTTGGCTGAAATCTATATGCGGGGACTTTCGCAAAAAATCAGGCAAGAGGAGCTTACTGCTAAATTATTTGTAGTCCGCTTTGCGGATGTATATCCGGAGGCTCCCCGTAGTTTGATGACCTTACCGGAAGCTTGCCTACTGATATTGGAAGCAGGAAATCTTGGTGAAAATGGAGGTATATATGTCTTTGAGGATGAATCGGCGGAGGAAACTGAAGCTACATGTTATGACAAAGTGAGGAGAAGCAGGGAAGATATTGCAGGAGTTGATAAGGTCTGTAAACAGATTGATTCTTTAGTTGAAAAATACGAATCGGGTGAGCCTCTGACAATAATTAACGAAATGAAAAAAATAATTTCATGTATTGCTGAACATCCGGTAGAGGTCTGAGCTCTTGATAGAGACGGTTTTAAAATCTTTTTCCAAAATTTAGATGTAAAATAAATGGGCGTTATAAAATAATATGCTACCTTTGTGCCCGATTTATATTAATTATAGGAATTCTAAAGATTAATCAAATATCTTATGCGCAGATTAATAACACTATTCTTTTTAATTTTCGTCCTTTCTGGAGTGGCTATGGCCCAGCAGATGTCGGATGATCAGGTTATTCAATACGTAAAGGAAGCAAATAAAAGTGGAAAAAGTCAGAAGCAGATAACCACTGAACTATTGCGTAGAGGGGTGACCAAAGAGCAAGTTAGCAGGATACAACAGAAATATTCGGAAAGTAATACTGTAAGTAATAAATCCAATGAAATGCCTTCTCAATTGCGTCAACGTACTTTAGTTGATGATGGGGGAGGGCAGAGAAGAACTACTGACTATTCAGAAGTGGGAATGCTTGATGAGACTGTAGGGGGGAGAGTAGATAATAGGGCTGATAATACTGCTACTACAGATAATGCTTCTCAAATTTTTGGTCATGATGTATTTACAAACCGGAATTTAACGTTTGAACCGAGTATTAACCTGGCTACTCCGGTGGACTATCGTTTAGGACCTGGCGATGAGGTTATTATTGATGTTTGGGGTGCTTCGGAGAATACAATTCGCCAAAGTATTTCACCTGAAGGAACTATTCAGGTGAGCGGGTTGGGACCTGTTCAATTAAGTGGAATGACTGTAAAAGATGCCAATGCATATTTACAACGTGAATTTTCAAAAATATACTCAGGAATATCAGGAAGTGAACCTACCTCTCAAATAAAGTTGACTTTAGGGGATATCCGGACTATACAGATTAATATAATGGGTGAAGTTGCTGTTCCTGGAACATATACATTATCCTCTTTTTCCTCTGTTTTCCATGCTTTGTATCGTGCTGGCGGTGTTAATAAAATTGGTAGTCTGCGTAGTATTAAGGTAGTTCGCAATGGCAAAACGATTGCTGATCTGGATGTTTATGATTACCTTATGAAGGGTAAGATGAAAGATGATATCCGTCTTCAGGAAGGAGATGTAATTATAGTTAACCCTTATGAATCTTTGGTGCGAATAGCTGGTAAGGTAAAGCGCCCGATGTTCTATGAAATGAAGCCAACAGAGACTGTTGCTACTATTTTGAATTATGCTGGTGGCTTTACTGGAGATGCTTACAAAAAGGCAGTTCGTATTATTCGTAAAAGTGGTCGCGAACATCAGGTATATAATGTAGACGAAATGGATTACTCTGTTTTCCGTTTGGATGATGGTGACTCCATTTCTGTAGATGCCGTATTGAAGCGTTTTGAGAATCGCGTAGAAATTCGTGGTGCTGTTTATCGCTCTGGTTTATATGAATTGAGTGGGACAGTAAATACTGTAAAGCAATTAATAAAGAAAGCTGAGGGATTAAGAGGTGATGCATTTTTGAATCGTGCACTTTTAGATCGTGAGAATGAAGATTTGTCTCATGAGGTAATTGCTGTGGATTTAGGTGGTTTGCTTAAAGGAACTGTAGCTGACATACCATTGCAGAAAAATGATATTTTATATATACCAAGCATTCATGACCTGAAAGAGGAGGAGACTATCTCTATTCATGGTGAAGTTGCAAATCCGGGTACATTCCTCTTTTCTAAGAATATGACTATCGAAGATTTGTTGGTTCAGTCTGGTGGCTTATTGGAAGCAGCTGCAACTACAAAGGTTGATATTACCCGTCGTATTAAGGATCCGAAGAGCACTTCTTTTAGCAGTGTTTTAGGAAAGACTTATTCATTTGATATTAAAGACGGCTTAGTAGTAGGTGGAGAAGGAGATTTCCACTTGGAACCGTTTGATGAAGTATATGTTCGCAAGAGTCCTGCATATCGCAAGCAGCAGAATGTAGTTGTTGCAGGGGAAGTACTCTTCGGTGGCAATTATGCTTTAGTGAAGAAGAATGAGCGTTTGTCTGATTTGATTTCAAAAGCTGGCGGAATTACTCCGGATGCTTATGTAAAAGGTGCGCGCTTGATTCGTAAAATGACGGAAGAAGAACAACGCCGTCAGGCCGATGCTGTTCGGATGGCTCGAATGGGAGAGGGAAAAGACTCTATTTCTGTTGAGAAGCTGAACATATCAGACACTTATACTGTTGGTATTAATTTGGAGAAGGCTATCTCTAATCCAGGTAGTGATTTTGACTTGGTTTTGCGTGAAGGGGATGTTTTATTCATTCCTGAATATATTAATACGGTAAAAATTAGTGGAGCGGTTATGTATCCCAATACTGTATTGTATAAGCGTGGTGAAAGTTTACGTTATTACATCAATCAGGCAGGTGGTTATGGTAATCTGGCCAAGAAGAAAAAAGCTTATGTAGTATATATGAACGGTACGGTATCCCGTCTGAAATCTCGCGATAAAAAGGCTATAGAGCCTGGCTGTGAGATTATTGTTCCAAGCAAGGAAGAAAAGAAGCGGATGAGTACTGCTGAGATTTTAGGTATGGGTAGCACAACCGCCTCCATTGCTGCTATGATTGCAACCATGGTTAACCTCTTTAAGTAATAGAAGTTATGAGTGAAGAAAACAAACTGAATACAACTCCTCAACAGCCGGAAGAACAAGAGATCGATTTAATAGAACTTGCTCAAAAGGTGTGGGCAAGTAGGAAACTGGTTTTCAAGGCGTGTGGATATGCTGTGTTGGTGGGACTGGTTGTAGCATTCAGCATCCCGAAAGAATACTCTACAAGTGTGACGTTAGCACCAGAGACTGGTGGTAAGTCGGGTGGAGGTAGTATGGGGGCATTAGCGGCTATGGCAGGTATCAGTTTAGGTGCTTCCAGTGGTGAAGATGCTCTTTCACCGGAACTCTATCCTGATATTGTAAGTTCCACTCCCTTTCTGATTGAACTTTTTGATGTAAAGGTGAAGGATCAGAAAGATAAGATTGATACAACACTTTATGCCTATTTGGACGAGTATCAGCGTGGACCTTGGTGGGGAGCCATCACTTCAGCTCCTTTTAAAGCATTGGGTTGGGTGATATCTTTGTTTAAAGATAAAGAAGAAGAAGGTGTCGCTGTTAAAACAGATCCATTCAGATTAACCAAAGATGAAGCTGCAATTGCAACTGCCTTGAGCAAACGTATTTCTGTTTCTGTAGATAAGAAAACAGGTGTTACGACTTTGTCGGTTACTATGCAGGATCCTTTGATTTCAGCTTCATTGACAGATACGGTAATGCGTTGCCTGCAGAACTATATCACGGATTATCGGACCAATAAGGCGCGTCATGATTTAGCTTTTACAGAGAAACTCTATAAGGAGGCTAAAGATAATTATACTGCTGCACAGTCAAAGTATGCATCTTTTGTTGATGCTAATCAAAATATAATTTTGTTAAGTTATCGTGCTGAACAAGAACGCTTGCAAAATGAAATGAATTTAGCATATAATGTGTATACTCAGGTTGCTCAACAATTACAGATGGCTAAGGCTAAGGTGCAAGAAATTACTCCGGTGTACACGGTTGTACAGCCGGCATCAGTTCCTTTGCGTCCGGCGAAACCCAATAAAGTAATGATTCTTATCGGTTTTATTTTCTTAGCTGGAGTAGGTAGTGTAGGTTGGATTTTATTTGTAAAGGATTTATTAAAAGGATGGAAAAAGCAAACAACAATATGATGATGGATGAAAATGCGTGTTGCTGGTATATTGTATATACGGCACCGAGATTGGAACGTAAATTGATGCAGCACTTAAATGTTGCAGGGTATAAGACTTTTTGTCCTATGCAAACAATATATGTAAACTGGAATGGGAAAATGAAGGAGATTATTGTTCCTTTTTTCTCAGGTTGTGTTTTTGTAGAAGGAGATTTGAAGGATATAACTCCTATTGTAGCATCTCAGAAAGCCGCTTTTTTAGTGGGTACTGATGGCAAAGAACTTTCTATTGTGTCAGATAAAGCAAACCTTTCAAGTAAGTTTGCTCAATTGTTGAAGTAATGATGAAGCTGATTTCGGAAGAACTATTGGACGGGGTAACTCATGATGCTCAGGAGAATTCTCGTTTACGAATGAATTATAATTTTCATGAGTCTTTAGATGCACCTATTCACCGTCTTCTTAATGCTCTGGAGCCGGGAACTTATCTCCCTCCTCATCGTCATGTAGATAAGGAAGAAACTTATATTGTTCTGCGCGGAAGTCTGATAGCGTTTTTCTATGATGATATGGGCAATGTGACGGAAAAAGTTAATCTGAATCCATCAGCTGGAATGTATGGAGTGGAAATTCCTTCCGGTACTTGGCATAGTATTGTAGTTTTAGAGTCTGGTACTGTTATCTTTGAAATAAAGAGTGGCCCTTATAAGCCACTTCCGCCAGAAGATGTTGCGCCATGGGCACCTGCACCTTCCGATGTGGAAGGCGCGGCTATATTTATGAAACGAATGTTGGAGGTCTAGTTTGTACCTTCAAACATTCGACTTCGTGCCAACATGCATGCCCCAACAATACCCGCCTTGTCTTTTAACTTAGAGGTTGTAATGACTGAGTCTTTATTGACGAGGTTTAGAGAATACTTTCGTACTGCTGTTCTGATGGGTTGGGTAATGTAATCTTCAGTCAGAGATAATGTTCCTCCGATTATTACTAATTCGGGATTGAAGATATTTATAAGTCCTGCTATTTGTTTACCTAATTTTTGCCCTATTTCTTCTACTATTTCAATACATAAGAGGTCTTCTTTATTCACCGCAGCTATAATTTCATCCAGTGTTATTGGAGTTTCCATATTTACCCGGTTGGATAAAATTGAATTTTCTCCTTTTAGTATCCGTTCCAGCAGAGTACGATGTAGGGCAGATCCGGAAGCTTCTGTTTCCAAACAACCTTTTTTGCCACAATGACAAATAATCTCATTGTCAAATGTATTCACATGCCCAAACTCTCCGGAAAATCCTGACTTTCCTTTATAAATTTTTCCGTCTATAATGATTCCGATTCCTAATCCCCAACTGATATTAACGAAAATAATATCTTTCTCTCCTTTTACACATCCTTGCATATATTCTCCATATGTCATGGCGCGTGTATCATTATCAATCGTTACAGGATAACCGAGTCTTTCACTTAATACATCTGCGAGGGGACGTTCTTCAAAATTAAACTGACTGAAACTATATCCCGATTCAGGATTTACTCTTCCTGATACGTTTACATTAATATTCAATATCTTTTCCGTATCTATCGGGAGTTTTTTTATAAAATTGAGAATCAGATTGCAAAGTTCGTTCATTCCATCTAAGGAGTTTTCAAAATTATAAGGTATATCCATTTTAAGTTCTACCATATCGCCTTTGAAATTTATTAATCCAATATTGATAGAGAATTTCTTAATGTCTACTCCTATGAAATAGCCTGATTTGGGGTTTAGTCCATATAAGTTAGGATGTCTTCCTCCGCTTGTTTCCAGTTTGCCATAATCGTTTATGTATCCTTCGTCATACATTTCTCCAATTAGTTTAGTAACTGTAGGAACACTTAAATCCAGTTCTTTTGAAAGATCAGGAATTGTCGAACTACCATTATATATATAATAGGTAATAATCCTTTTTTTAATGAGGGCATTTTTAGACCCCATTTCTATTTCTTTTAAAAACTGCTGATACATATATCTTGTTAATTTCATTATTTACCACAAAGATAATTAATATTTTTATTAACCTCAACCTTTTATAATGGAAAAGAAAGCATTTGTTCTTTTATGATTCAATTCATGCTTAGTATATTAAGCTTTATCCCACCTCGTTTTTTATATTTAGTTCGTATTCATTTCTCTTTTTTCTTTATTAAGGGCTAAAAATAAGGCATGATTTAATGAAATACTGATGAAAATAAGATTTTA
>OODL01000501.1_pt1 | contig 45268 bp, 42 predicted proteins | sample 1671181 | NCBI WGS metagenome assembly OODL01 (sample SAMN06348130, study PRJEB24527) | human gut metagenome | biome: human gut; feature: ankylosing spondylitis patient; material: feces | host: Homo sapiens | place: China | collected 2015-10 | reverse complement strand
CAGACCCTTTGCGGAAAGGTACTGCGCCTGCACGGGAATCAGGGCAGCATCTGCCGCCGCCAGTGCGTTGATGGTGAGCATCCCCAGCGAGGGCATACAGTCCAGCAGGATATAATCGTACTCCCGCTTTACCCCCTCCAACACCTGTTTCAGCATCTTTTCCCGGTTCATGCTGTTCACCAGAGCCACTTCCAGCCCTGCCAGTTCGATATTGGCAGGGATCAGGTCAACGCCCTCTGCGTGGTGCAGGATGCCCTCACCGGGCTGAATGGGCTGGTCATTCATGGCTTTTGCCATCAGGGTGGAGAGGGTAGTGGGCAGTTCATCGGGCTGCTGCCAGCCCATGCTGATGGTAAGACTGCCCTGTGGGTCAGTGTCCACCAACAGAACTTTCTTGCCCTCCATCGCCAGCCCGATGCCCAGATTTTCACAGGTGGTGCTTTTCCCCACACCGCCTTTTTGATTGGTGACTGCAATAATCGTAGCTTTCTTTGCGATAACATCACCCCGCTTTCGGAGAACCACGCGCAAAGTCGTGGTTCGTCTTGTTCTGATAGTAGAGGTTCATGGTGGTGGGCGCATTGTAGAGCATCGCCAGCAGATACTGCTTCATGTTCCGCACCGGGGCGGTGTTCTCTGCCAGAGATTCCAGCACGAAACGGATGTGGTCGGCATTCAGCTTTTTCAACCGACTGCGTACCACCTCGGCAGGTTTGTCATCTCCGGCAATCCGCAATATCTTGCGTTTGGTGGAACAGGTATCCACAAGCAAGTCTACGATCTGGTAGATGGCGTCCTCCTCGTCCGGGCAGAGCTGGAGCAGAAGTTCTACCTCCAGTACCTGATAAAAATAATCCTCAAGCTGCTCCCGGATGCCCCCGGAATAGATAGGGTCAGGATCGTTCCACTCTGTCTTATTCTTATCAGTCTTATTTGCTTGCGGTTTTGGCTGCACCAGAATTGCGCTTTCGGCAGCACCTGAATTGCTGTTTGGGCAATTCTGTACTTGCGCTTTTGGCAAGCCGGAGGAAAAGTCCTTGACGTAGATCAGGCTGGGTCTGCCCAGACCACGGCGTTTGCGCTCGATGAGGTCGATGCCCTCCAGTTCCCGGAACAGCTTGACCGCTTTGTGTTCAGCGCAGCAGAGAGATTCCTGCACTTCCCGGACGGTGTAGATGATATACACCCGCCCTTGCTCGTCCAGCCAGCCGTTCTTTGCGGACAGGCTCATGCGGTCCAGCAGAATGCCGTATAGCGTCCGGGCATCGGTGGAGAGCTGCCGGAAGCGGTGGTCTTGGAACAGTGCCTTGGGGATGCGGAAATAGGAGAACAATTCGCCCGACTGACCATAGAAGTAGTCTAGCGTCATTTGGTGCGTCCTCGGATTTTCAACTGTATGGGTGTGTTCATGTGGAAAACTATCACTCCTTTCCTGTCAGATGTAAATATTGGCTCCAATGAAAAGGGTACTAAGCAAACAGGACTGCCTCACATACATTGCGCTGTGGAGCAGTCCTGTTCATTTAACATGTAATTGTCATTGCACCTTCATGGCAGTCCTGTGCATAGGTGCGGAGCAGATCGAGGTGCTTTGAGGATTTTCGGACGATAGCCGTTGCACGGTCGTCGGACATAAACTCAACGACCGCAAGCCGTGGAATCGTCAGTGTGCCACGGATTTTGAAGCCCACAAGGATCTTCTGATTGCACCATCGCTGGATGCTTTGTGCAGAGTAGCCCGTCAGTTCCGAAACTACCGGGGTGGTCAGCAGATCATCATATCCAACCGTGAGATTTTCCCATAGGGTATACAGCCCTGTTTTTTCCGGTTCTGTAAAATTGAAGCGGATGATCTCTGCGCGAGGCTTGTCCGGGTGCCGTTTGGAGCAGCCGTTCTTTCCGATATAAAAGCCCGTTGGCACTTTATACTTTTCGGGGTTATCTTCACGGTCACACAAGTAGGTGATCACATCGTGGGTCGCAATATGGTATTTGCGTGTTTTCTTTCCTGTATTGATACATGGAACGAGACCGGAATCCAGAAGGTATTTTGCGTGACGCTTGCTGATGTGAGCAATGCGGTAGAACTGGTCTTTTGTCATGCTGTCCGGGTACTGTTCAAGAATTTTATAGAACTCCAACAGGGTCGTCATTTTTATCCATCCTTTGATGCTTTGTTTTTCGTCAGCGGCAGAAGCAACATATTTCATGGATGGATGATAGGCTTCTGGAATCTCTCTCGCTCGTTCTCTCCAACGGGCGGGAAATCTCTCCTAATTCTCTCTTTTGGGCGGATTTTTCGCACTTTTTTCAAGTGGGTTCAAATCCGCATGAAGCCTAGGTTTTTCGGACTTTGATAAAATTTTGAGCGTAATTTCGATGGTTTGTATCTTCCGGTAAAGTCGGGCAACTTCCACTATGTTCCACTAAGTACTGCGAAGCGGGTAAAACTCGAAATCGTTTTGTCCTTAACCGGGCACGTGGGTTCGAATCCCACCATCTCCGCCAACAAAAGGCACCGGCTCAAGCTGGTGCCTTTTTTGCGACTAAGATGGTGAGGATGAGAACAGGGCGGCGGTCCGCAGGCCCCTCCTTGCTCTTGTATAGTATAACGCACCCAATTGTGAAATGCGTGGGCTTCGTAGGCCTACATGGTGAGCCTGATAAGTCTGCCTTTGGAAATATATTCCATTTCTCAACGCGCAGGCATGAAAAAAGACCGGGCTTTGCCGGCCTTCCCCGAAGCATCCTATGAAAATCAATCAAAGTTTGCAATTCAAAATCTTTTTCAGTGTTTCTGAAAATTTCACATCCTGCTCCTTTGTCCGTTTCGCACTCCCTTTCGGGTGCTTGCCGGCACGAAGGAGCTTTTTGTTTTCGTACCGCCGCAGCATGAGGGCATCCATGTTGTCGGCGGTGTACTCCAAGCCGTTTTGGTTCAGCACTCTGGCACACCGGGCAAGGCACATACTCGCCAGTCTGTAGTCCTGTGTCACGACAAGATCACCCGGCTTTACCCGGTTGACCAGCGCAAAGTCCACACTGTCAGCACCCTTGTCAAATACCAGCGTCTGCGCACCCTCACGCTCGATCTGGTGCGAGGTGTCGCACAGGATGACGACCGGGATGCCGAACTGCTTTGCAATCTTCAAAGTTAGGTCAACAACGGGGCAGCCATCTGCATCAATCAAAATCGTCATGCTTGTTCCTCCATCGCCCATCGAAACGCCTTTGCCGTGCGCAGGTCGGTATCCTTGAAATGCCCGCCGTTGTTCCATTCAAGGGTGCAGTTCTTGCCGCGTCCGGCAAGTTCACGGTGCAGGGCACGGATGTTATCTCCCACAGCAGCCATAGTTGCGTTCCTTGTGCGCTCTTCCCGGTCGCCAAGGCTCAGATAAATGCACTGCGCCTGAATGGGGTTCTGCTGTTCAAACTCCATCCATCCCGGAAACCATACGGAAGGCGAAGCAGCCGCAACACCGGAAAACAGAGCTGTCTGTGTGGATGCCCACAGAGCAAACAGTCCGGCCAGCGAGTAGCCGCCCAGAATGATCCGGACGTTTCCCGGCAGTGCAAACTGCTGTTTCAGGGTGGGGATCACCTGCCCTGTCAGAAAGCGCAGCGTGCCCGCCGCCTTGCCGCCGAAAATTTCTTTGCCCCACACTGCAGGAGATTTCCACGGGGAAAGTTCATCGTTCCAGCTTTTTACCGGAACTGTGGCAAGCAGAAAGTTCCGGCTGCTTTGTGCAATAGCAGCCACTTCGTTATCCATGCTTTGAAGCTCATGCTCGCCGGTCATTTGGAGAAGCAGGTATTCTGTATGGGCTTCGCCGTAAATGCGGCAGGGTCTATCTCCGATTTGAACTTGCTTTGCGGTCACGGCTACGGCCTCCTGAAAAAATTTTGATATGCGAGAATTAGAATAAAAGAGCTCGACGGTGTCGAAAAAGAGAAGAGCCAATCCATCCGTACCTTTTTGTACAGGGATGCCTTGGCTTTTCTTGACACAGAGACAGTGCGCTGATGTTTTACGCTGTGGAACTGCTTGCGGCCAAGATAGAGCAGATGAGGAGCGAAAAGCGTTCCCGGTTTCGGCAAAGGTGCCTTTTCACGGGAGCCTTTTTCCACAGCTCGGGCAAAAATCAACGTCGTACATTGATTTTGTGGGAAGATTTTTGTGGCAGAAAGGACATCGCCAAAACAGAAAATAGACGATCAGGCCTGCCAGGGCCGCCAGGATGCCGGCGATCACAAGGATCGGGACGAGGATCTCTGGAAGAGAAAAGAAAACGGCGATGCACAGCAGGAAAATGCTCAGAAGAAACAAAACCTGCCCGAGGGCCCTTCCGGTTTTATAGTTCATCGAAAAAATACCTCCCATTGATCGGCATGAGAAAAAGGCGTGAGGAGATTGGCTGCTTCCATTATAGCATATTCGGGCGGAGAGACAAGAAGCCCGGATGTGCGGCACGCTCTGCAGGGACTTCCTGCATTTCTGTATGGGAGAATCGACGAAAAAACGGTTGACATCCGCCGGAAGAAACCCTTACAATGGGAACAGAAACCATGTCGGGCAATGGAACAGGAGGAATTTTGGAATGAACAACACAGAAGCATTTGAGTTCTTGCTGAGCTGGAAGGATGACGTCCTGATGAACTGCCTTTCCGGGCGGCGGGATAAGGCTTTTGATCCGCAGGCCATGCAGAAGGTCCGGGCGGCCTGTGCCGTGCTGGCCGAGGACGGGACCTATCCGTTCGACCTGTCGGTCACAGACCCGGAGATCTACCGTCAGGTCAGCGCCTGGTTCACCGACCTGCTGCGCAAGTCCTGAACCGTTCCGACACGAAAGGTGCATTTATTTTCCACAAACGCTTGACATCTTGTGCAATCTGCATTATCATAAAGCCATCAAGTGTTTGTTCAGAGAAGCGAGCAGAACAAACAAGAGGGAGCCTGTTCCCTTTTGTTTGCTCTGCTCTTTTTTGTTCCCGCTACGCAAACGAGCATGCTGTGACAGGCAGAAGATCAGGAGGTTTTTATGCTGGATGTAGCAATCATCGGCTGCGGTGTCGTTGGCGCGGCTGCCGCCTATGAGCTCTCGCATTATCCGCTGCACACTGCAATTTTTGAGGCCGAGAACGATGTGGCCGACTGCACCACCAAGGCTAACAGTGCCATTCTGCACGCTGGGTACGACCCCGAGCCGGGCACCCGGATGGCACGGCTCAATGTGGAGGGCGTTGCACTGGCCAAAGAGATCTGCGCCCGGCTGGATGTGCCGTACCGGCAGTGCGGCAGTCTGGTGCTGGCCCTCAGCCCGGCGGAGCTGCCGCATCTGCAGAAGCTGTACGAAAACGGCCTTGCCAACGGGGTGCCGGGCATCCGGCTGCTGTCGGCAGAGGAAACACGGGCCATGGAGCCCGGTCTTTCGCCGGAGGTGGCCGGAGCGCTGTATGCACCCAGCGCGGCCATCGTCAGCCCGTGGGAATATGCGCTGGCCATGGCGGAGGTGGCGGTGCGCAACGGGGTGGAACTCCACCTCAGCAGCCCGGTCACCGGCATTCAGAAAACCGCGTCCGGATGGGCGTTGACTACGCCGTCCGGCGTGGTGGAGGCCCGCTACGTTGTCAACGCCGCCGGCATCCGGGCCGATGCCGTGCACGACATGGCCGCTCCGCACCGGTTCACCATCCAGCCCACCCGCGGCGAATATTACCTTCTGGACAAATCGGAAGGCACGCGGGTGCAGCATGTCATCTTCCAGTGCCCCAACGAAAACGGCAAGGGCGTGCTGGTGGCACCTACCGTTCACGGCAACCTGATCGTTGGACCCAATGCCGAGCCGGTGGCGGGCGACAACACCGCCTGCACCGCCGCCGGGCTGGCCTTTGTCAGCGCGGCCGCACGCCGCAGCGTGCCGGACATCCGCTTCGGCGAGTCCATCCGCAACTTTGCAGGCGTCCGCGCCAATGTGGACACCGGGGATTTCGTCATCGGCGAGGCGGAAGGCGCACCCGGCTTCATCGACCTGGCCGGTATGAAATCGCCGGGCCTGTCCAGCGCACCGGCCGTTGCCAAAGAGGTGGTCCGCATTCTGGAAGGCCACGGGGATCTGCCTGCGGCCAAAACGGATTACCGGGACGGCCGCACCCGGGTGCGGTTCAAGGAGCTGCCGCCGGAAGAAAAGGCAAAGCTCATTGCCCGGAACCCCGCCTACGGCCGGGTGATCTGCCGCTGCGAGACCATCACCGAGGGCGAGATCCTGGACGCCCTGCACACCGAGATCCCGGCCACCACCATCGACGGCGTCAAGCGCCGCTGCAACGCCGGGATGGGCCGCTGTCAGGGCGGCTTCTGCGGGCCCCGGGTGCTGGAGCTCATCAGCCGGACGCGGGGCATCGACCCGCTGGACGTCCTGCAGGACAAGGCAGGCAGCAACGTCTTACTGTGCGAAACCAAGCAGGAGGGAACCAACCATGATTGATCTGGTCATCGTCGGCGGCGGCCCTGCAGGCCTTGCCGCAGCCTACAGCGCATGGCAGCACGGCCTGCGCGATATTCTGATTTTGGAGCGTGACAACGAGCTGGGCGGCATCCTGAACCAGTGCATCCACAACGGCTTCGGGCTGCACCGTTTCGGCGAGCAGCTCACCGGCCCGGAGTACGCCGGGCGCTACATTGAAATGCTGCGCTCTACCGGCGTCCGGGTGGAGCTGGGCACCATGGTGCTGGAGGTCACGCCGGATAAAAAGATCCACTGTGTCAGCAAGGAGAAGGGCTACCAGATCCTCGAAGCAAAGAGCGTCATCCTCTGCATGGGCTGCCGGGAGCGCACCCGCGGGGCCATCGGCATCCCGGGCACCCGCCCGGCCGGCATCTACACCGCCGGTGCCGCCCAGCGCTATGTCAACATGGAGGGCTATCTGGTAGGCAAACGGGTGCTCATTCTGGGCAGCGGCGACATCGGCCTGATCATGGCCCGGCGGATGACGCTGGAAGGGGCCAAGGTGCTGGCCTGCGTGGAGGTCATGCCCTATTCCGGCGGCCTGACCCGCAACATTGTGCAGTGCCTGCAGGATTTTGACATCCCGCTGTACCTGTCCCACACCATCGTGGACATTCAGGGCGATACCCGGGTGGAAAAGGCCATTGTGGCCAAGGTGGACGAGAACCGCCGCCCCATTCCGGGCACCGAGATGGAGTTTGACGTGGACACCATCCTGCTCAGTGTGGGCCTGATCCCGGAAAACGAGCTGACCCGGCAGGCCGGCATCCCGATGGACCCCCACACCAAGGGAGCCGTGGTCTACGAGAACATGGAGACCGGCATTCCCGGCGTGTTTGCCTGCGGCAACGTGGTGCATGTGCACGATCTGGTGGACTTTGTTTCCGGCGAGAGCGACCGGGCCGGAGCCGCAGCCGCCGCCTATGTGCTTCACGGTGAGACCCCGGACGCGGCCGTGCTGGACCTTGTCCCGGGCAATGGCGTGGGCTATACCGTCCCCCAGCGGGTGCGCCCGGCGGACGTGGACAAGGGCGTGGAGATCTCGTTCCGGGTGCGGCAGAATTACGGCCCCAGCCAGATCACCATCACCTGCGGGGAGAAGCAGCTGGCCCGGTTCAAGCGCCAGCGGATGGCACCCGGCGAGATGGAGCACATCACCCTGCCCGGGGTCCTGCTGGCAAAGGCCAACGGCCCGCTGACCGTTGCAGTAGAGGAGGTCGTAGCAAAATGAACAAAAAGCGTGAGATCATTTGTATCTGCTGCCCCCGTGGCTGCCACTTGCAGGTGGACCCGGAAAACGATTATAATGTAACCGGCAATGCCTGCCCCAACGGTGCCGCCTATGGCAAGGAAGAACTGACCCACCCCACCCGTATCCTGACCAGTACGGTGCGGGCCGAGGGCGGGCGCTATCCGCGCTGCCCGGTCAAGACTGCGCAGGCGGTGCCCAAAGAAAAGATCATGCAGGTCATGGCTGCGCTGGACGGCGTCACGCTGCACGCACCCATCCGCACCGGGCAGGTCGTGCTGACCGACGTCTGCGGCACCGGTGTGGATGTCGTAGCCACACGGGACCTGTAAAACCGCCCCTGAGCGAAACGGAGGTCGTTGAACCATGTCGACAAAGTATGTTCTTGCACTGGACCAGGGAACCACCAGCAGCCGCGCCATCCTGTTTGACAACGAGCAGAACATCATCGCGGTGCAGCAGCGGGAGTTTGAGCAGATCTACCCGCAGCAGGGCTGGGTGGAGCACAACCCCATGGAGATCTGGTCCACCCAGTACGGGGTCATGAACGAGGTGGTGGCCCAGAGCGGCGTGGATGTCCATGACATTGCCGCCATCGGCATCACCAACCAGCGCGAGACCACCATCCTGTGGGAAAAGGCCACCGGCCGCCCTATCTACAATGCCATCGTCTGGCAGTGCCGCCGCACCGCCCCGCTGGTGGACGAGCTGGTGCAGCAGCCCGGCATGACGGAATACATCCGCGAGAATACCGGCCTGATGCCGGATGCCTATTTTTCCGCCACCAAGATCAAGTGGATCCTGGATAACGTGCCCGGCGCGCGGGAGCGGGCCGAGGCGGGCGAGATCCTGTTCGGCACTGTGGACACCTGGCTGGTGTGGAAGCTCACCGGCGGCAAAGTCCATGTGACCGACCGCACCAATGCCAGCCGCACCATGCTCTACAACATCCGCACCCTGGACTGGGACGACACCCTGCTCAAAGCGCTGGACATCCCCCGCTGCATCCTGCCCCGCGTGGCGGATTCCAGCGAGGTCTACGGCACCACCGACCTGTGCGGGGTGCAGGTGCCGGTGGCCGGCATTGCCGGGGACCAGCAGGCTGCACTGTTCGGGCAGGGGTGCTTTGCCAAGGGTGAGGCCAAGAACACCTACGGCACCGGCTGCTTCTTGCTGATGAACACCGGTGACACCATCTGCCGCAGCCAGAACGGCCTGATCTCCACCATTGGCATCAGCCTGAACGGTAAGGTGGAGTATGCTCTGGAGGGCAGCGTCTTTGTGGGCGGTGCCGTCATCCAGTGGGTGCGCGACGGCCTGCGGATGATCCAGGAGAGCCGCGACGCCGAATACTATGCCCAGAAGGTGCCGGACAACGGCGGCATCTACATCGTGCCCGCCTTCACCGGTCTCGGTGCGCCCTATTGGGATATGTACGCCCGCGGTGCCATTGTAGGCATCACCCGCGGCACCACCCAGAACCACATCATCCGGGCGGCGGAGGAGTCCATCGCCTACCAGAGCGCCGACCTTGTGGCCGCCATGGAAAAGGACACCGGTGTGCCCATCACCTCCCTGAAGGTGGACGGCGGTGCTTCCCGCGACCAGTTCCTGATGCAGTTCCAGGCCGACATCCTGAACAAGGACGTTCTGCGCCCGGCCATCCGGGAGACCACCGCCCTGGGCGCTGCCTATCTGGCCGGCCTTGCCACCGGCGTGTGGAAGGACCGGGACGAGATCCGCAGCCTGTGGCACTGCAACATGACCTTTACCCCCGCTATGCCGGAGGCCGAGCGCGCACGGCTGCTGTCCGGCTGGCACAAGGCCGTGGGCCGCAGCAGTGACTGGGCAGAGCATGAAAAGAATTTGTCTGGATTTTGACTACTTACAACAAAAAATCACGGAATTTGTGAATTGTCTGTTGACAAACCGTTGAGAAATGGTATACTGAAAGCATCCCAAGAGAATTGAGATGGGGATGCACTGTGCCACACGACCGCAGTGCGTCCCCATTTTTTTGTTCCCATCGCACCCCTTGTCCGCCCGTTCACATCTGTTCCGGGGGCTGGTTCTGGAAGTGCAGCCGCCGGGCACGTCCCTGAAAAAAGAAGGAGGATCCCCATGAAAAGCACCGCAAAGGCCACCGAAAAGCGTTCGCGCACGGTCGTTGTGCTGGCGATCGCTGTGGCGTTGATGCTGCTGGGCAGCATTTTTGCCCAGATGTTCCACACCTCGTTCTACAAGGTCAAGGTCTCCCGCATTTCCTTTGATACCGACTCCGGCACCCTTTCGGGCCTGTTGTACCTGCCCAAGGGCGTGGACGCCTCCAACCCGCACCCCACCATCGTGACCACCCACGGCTACCTGAACAGTGCCGAGATGCAGGACGAGACCGCCATCGAGATGTCCCGCCGCGGCTATGTCGTGCTGGCACTGGATATGTATGACCACGGCCATTCCCACGGGAACGCCGACAATACCGGCGGCTTCTTCAACTTCTGGCCCACTTCGCTGTGGGATGCCGCACAGTACATGTACAGCCAGGACTACGTTGCCAAGGATGCACAGGGCAACGGTCAGATCGCGGTCAGCGGCCACTCCATGGGCGGCTTCTCCTCCGAGATGGCCATCTATCTGGATGAGCAGAACTACGCTGCCGCCGGTTACCGCATCATCAAGGCCGGTTTGAGCATGGGTGCCGATTACTCCTGGACCTCCTACCTGAGCCTGGACGAAGAGGCTGCAGTTGCCACCTTCGGCGGACGCACCATCGGCAAGATCTGCGGCCAGTACGACGAGTTCTTCTTTGCGGCCGACGAGCCTCCCACGAAGAGCGGCACCGTCTACCACAAGGACTATGTTGCCACCACCGCTGGCAAGACCCTGCTGGAGCAGGAAGCTCCGCAGGCTGACACCTGGTACACCGGCTCGGACGGCGGCCAGCGCATCATTTACCAGCCGCGTGAGATCCACCCCTGGAACCACTTCTCCACCGCTTCCACCAAGGATGCCATCGAGTTCTACGCCACTGCATTTGCCGACCAGTCCGGTCTGGTGCAGAACATTGCTTCCACCAGCCAGATCTGGTACTGGAAAGAAGTCTTTGAGCTGGTCGCTCTGGTGGGCTTCCTGCTCATGCTGGCACCTCTTGCCCTGCTGCTGATGAAGCTGCCCTTCCTGTCCAATGCAAAGCAGGCCGTCGCAGCACCCACCCCGGCCGTCGGCACCCTGTCCGGCAAGCTTGGCACGATCAGCCTGTTCGTGGTGGGTATGCTGATTCCGGCCATCATCTTCCCCGCCGTGTACGACGGCAGTCTGACCGCAGAGCCCATCCGCTGGATGCGCTACGCCAGTGACATTGCCCTGCTCCTGTCGGTGGTGGGCATCGTTCTGGCAGCCCGCAGCACCGAGGACGACCGCAAGACCTGGCTGTCCGGCTCGGTGTGCGTCCTGATCGCTTCCGTCGTCCTGCGTGTGCTGGTGACCAAGAACATCTTCGAGACCAATGCCACCTGGCAGGGCCCCACCGTCAACAGCATCGTGACCTGGGCTCTCATCTGCGCCTGCATCTCCATCGTGACCATGGTCTGCGTCTACCTGTTCGGCGGCCGCAAGCAGAAGGGTATCACGCTGGAACAGTACGGCATTGCCGCAAAGCCGGTGTCTGTGGCTGCAGCCTTCTGCGTGGCACTGCTGGTGTGCGTGATCGCCTACGCCTGCCTGTTTGCCGTGGATGCCATCTTCAAGACCGACTTCCGCATCTGGACCTTCGCCTTCAAGACCTTTGAAGCCAGCGCCATCCCGGCGGCGGTCAAGTATATGCCGTTCTTCTTTGTGTACTACTTTGTCAGCGGTGCCGCCGCCATCTCCAACACCAGCAGCGAAAAGCTGCAGGGCGGCTGGGGCTACCTGCTGGCTGCTCTGACCAACATGGGCGGCATCCTTATCTGGCTGGTGCTGCAGTACGGCACCCTGTTCCGTACCGGCGTTGCCTTCTACCCGGGACAGGCCCTTGGCGGCATCCTGCTGTTTGCGCTGGTGCCCTCGCTGGCCATTGCATCCTGCCTGGCCAAGTACCTGTACAAAAAGACCGGCAGCGTGTACGTTGCGGCCTTCCTGAATACCATCCTGATGACCATGATGACCGTGGCCAACACCGCGATCTATTTCCAGGCATAAGCACAACCGCAGACTGGGGCTGCACTTTACAGTGCGGCCCCTTTGTGCGATAATGAGAACCATCTGAGAGAAAAGGAGTCCTGCCCGATGCATCCACTTGCTGAAACTCTGCTGGACGAGCCGGTGATCGCAGCCGTCAAGACGGATGACGCTCTGACGGCCGCCCTGGCCTCGCCCTGCAGCACGGTCTTTCTGCTGGCGAGCACCCTGCTCAATGTGGGGGAGCTGGTCCGGCGCATCCACGCGGCCGGAAAGCTGGCCGTCGTGCACATCGACCTTGTGGACGGCCTTTCGGCGCGGGAAGTTGCCGTGAATTCCCTCATTGCGCTGTGCCACCCGGATGGTATCATTTCCACCCACCCGTCCCTGATCCGGCGGGCGCGCCATCAGGGCCTGCTGACCATCCAGCGGGCGTTCATCCTGGACTCCCTTTCCCTGAACAATCTTTCCGGCCAGCTGGAACAGGGCAAGCCGGACTTTGTGGAGATCCTGCCCGGCATCATGCCCCGGGTCATCACCGAGATCAGTACCCGCACCCGGGTGCCGGTGATCGCGGGCGGTCTGCTGCGGGACAAGGCCGACGTCATGGCCGCCATGCGGGCCGGTGCCTCGGCGGTGTCCACCTCTGCCCCGGAGCTGTGGGACATCTGAACCCCGGAAAACACAAAAATGCCTGACCGCTGTCGTTGGCGGTCAGGCATTTTTTATGGAAAGCAGCAGCGTTACGGTTGGCTCTTCCTGACAAGATCTTTGGTGTACAGGGCGCGGGTGGCGTTGAGCACGGCAATGACCATGACGCCCACGTCGGCAAAAATGGCTGTCCACATGCTGGCCATACCGATGGCACCCAGCAGCAGGCAGGCAAACTTGACCGCCAGCGCGAACACGATGTTCTCGTACACGATGCGCAGGGTGCGGCGGGCGATGCGCATGGCCAGTGCGATCTTGGCCGGGTCATCGTCCATCAGCACCACGTCGGCGGCTTCAATGGCGGCGTCGGAGCCCAGGGCACCCATGGCGATGCCCACATCGGCGCGGGACAGCACCGGGGCGTCGTTGATGCCGTCACCCACAAAGGCCAGATTCTCCTTGGACTTCTTGGCGGCGATGAGTGTTTCGATCTGGTCCACCTTGTCGCCGGGCAGCAGACCGGCGTGGTATTCGTCCAGACCCAGCTGGGCAGAAACGGCCTTGGCCACCGGCTCGGCGTCGCCGGTGAGCATGACGGTCTTGCGCACTCCGGCGGCCTTCATGGCCCGGATGGCCTCGGCACTGTGGGGTTTGACCACGTCGGCGATGAGCAGGTAACCGGCGTATCTGCCGTCGATGGCAATGTGCACGACGGTGCCGGTCTCGCTCACGGCGGGGGCAGAAAGGCCCAGCCGCTCCATCAGACGGGCGTTGCCGGCGGCAACGGGCTTGCCGTCCACCTTGGCGGTCACGCCGTGGCCGCCAAGCTCCTCCACGTCGGTGACGCGGGCGGAGTCAATCTCCTTGCCGTAGGCGGCCTTGATGCTCAGGGAGATGGGGTGCTTGGACCAGCTCTCGGCCAGGGCGGCGGCCTCCACCAGCTGTTCGTCGGTGATGCCGTCGGCCGGGTGGATGCCGGTGACCTTGAAGGTGCCCTGGGTCAGGGTGCCGGTCTTATCAAACACCACGATGCCGGTGCGGGCCAGCTCCTCCAGATAGGTGGAGCCCTTGACCAGGATGCCGCAGGCGGAAGCACCGCCGATGCCGCCGAAGAAGCTCAGCGGAATGCTGATGACCAGTGCGCAGGGGCAGCTGATGACCAGGAAGGTCAAAGCGCGGTAGATCCAGTCCCCAAAGCGGGCGGGCTGGCCCATCAGCAGCAGCACGATGGGCGGCAGGAAGGCCAGCGCCAGCGCACCGTAGCAGACAGCCGGGGTGTATACCCGGGCAAAGCGGGTGATGAAGTTTTCGGCACGGGCCTTCTTCATGCTGGAATTTTCCACCAGATCGAGAATTTTCGAGACGGTGGACTCGCCGAATTCCTTGGAGGTCCTGACTTTCAGCAGGCCGGTCATGTTCACGCAGCCGCTGATGACCTCGTCTCCGGTCTGGACGTCGCGGGGCAGGCTCTCACCGGTCAGGGCGGCGGTGTTCAGGGCGGAGGTGCCCTCTACGATCACACCGTCAATGGGCACCCGCTCGCCGGGCTGCACCACGATCACGGTGCCGACCTCCACGTCATCGGGGTCCACCTGCTCCAGTTTGCCGTCCTCGTCCTCCACGTTGGCGTAGTCCGGGCGGATGTCCATCAGGCTGGAAATGCTCTGGCGGCTCTTGCCCACGGCCACGCTCTGGAACAGCTCGCCGATCTGGTAAAAGAGAATAACGGCGCAGCCTTCCACATAGTCGCCCAGGGCAAAGGCACCCACGGTAGCCACCGCCATCAGGAAGCACTCGTCAAAGGGCTGGCGGTTCTTGATGCCCTTGATGGCCTTGCGCAGCACGTCCTTGCCCACCACAAAGTACGGGATGAGGTAGAGCAGCAGCTCCACCGGGGTGGGAAGTGCCGGCAGCACACGGAGCAGCAGCTTGAGCAGGATCACAAGGGCCAGCGCGATCAGGATCTGCTGCAGGCTCTTTTTTTGCTTTTTGGTCATACAAAACGCTCCTTTTGTCGGATTGCGGCGGTTCTGAGAAAAAACGGGAAAACGCAGTGGAATTCAACAGGTTTTCCCCACAAAAATGGATTTTCCACCCTTTCCCCCGTGTTTTCCACGGGGTTTTCCCGCAGAAAACTTGCTTTTCCACGTTTCTTTTTGGAGTTTTCCGCGAAAGGTGTTGAAAAGTGCGTGGAAAGTGTTGAAAACTGCCCGTTTTTTCCACGAAAAAGAGGAGTTTTCCGCTGCCCGGCGGCAGAGGAAAGAAAAGCTCTCCCACAGGGGGGAGAGCTGCCGCCCGGCAGCGATGCCGGGAACCGGACCGGAAGAGGTCAGATGTCAAAGATCTCGCAGTCGTCCTCCACCTTCTTGCAGGCGGACAGCACATTCTCCATGGTGGCGTGGGGGTCGGCACCCTCGGCAAATTCCACCTTCATCTTCTGGGTCATGAAGCTGACAGTCGCCTTTTCCACACCGGCAACGGTGTTGGCAGCGTCCTCCATCTTCTGGGCGCAGTTTGCACAGTCCACTTCGATCTTGTAGGTCTTTTTCATCGTAGATACCAGCCTTTCTGTTTTTGTGCGGGCCGCAGCCCGGAAAATCATTCTTCGATATGGTCCATCCCCAGAGAGAGGATGCTGCGCACATGGTCGTCGTCCAGTGCGTAGTACACGGTCTTGCCCTCCCGCCGGAAGCGTACCAGCTTGGAATCCTTGAGCACCCGCAGCTGGTGGCTCACGGCCGACTGGCTCAGCTGCACGGCGTTGGCAATGTCCTGCACGCACAGCTCATTGTCGTGCAGGGCGTACAGGATCTTGATGCGGGTGGAGTCGCCGAACACCCGGAACAGGTCGGCCAGCTCGTACAGCACTTCGTCATCCGGCATGTCCAGCTCTTCCGGCTGCACGAGGGGTTCGTTCTGCTGTGCCATGGAAGCATCTCCTTTCGGGATGAAATTATATGAACGTCTGTTCATGTGTTCATGATATCACGCACATGCCTGCCTGTCAAGCCCTTTGCAGAAGAATTTTGACATTCCCGCTGCATTGATGAAAAAACACCGCAAAACGCCAAAAAGATGCAAATTGAAAAAAGAAAACCCGGCCCGCTGGAAAGCGGACCGGGAGCGGACGGGTGGCGGAGCGGCTCAACGCTTCTTCCCGGCTGCTGCCCAAGGGGCGTACATCAGCACAAGGGCCAGCGCGATGGCGGGCAGAAAGCCCAGAATGTAGAATTTTTCGCCAAACCACGCGGTAAAGGTGCTGGTGATGACGTTGCCATAGGGGTTATTCAAAAAGTAAAAGTTGGTGTGCAGGGGTTTGTTAAGAAAATAGATGGGCAGGGCCGAGCCGAACAAAAAGGCCAGCACCTGCGGCACCCGGCGCACGCTGGGGCGGTATCCGCCCGCCACCAGCAGCACAGGGTAGAGCACCAGCAGGGCGTGGATGCTGACCGAGTGCAGGTTGATGAGGGTGAACCACCCGGGCACATCCCGCCAGCTGGGGCACAGCAGAGCCAGTGCCGCGCCGGGGATGCACAGGGCGTACAGCTCCTCCTTGCACCAGCTGCGGTCGGTGAGGGTGTTGTACAGGCAGACGAACACGTTGATGCTGCACAGGTGCAGCGGCAGATAGCTCCAGTTCCACTGGCCGGTGCAGGCCATGCCCAGCAGCAGGGCGGCCTCGTCGGCCAGCAGGGCCGCCGTGACCCCCACCAGAATGTGCCGCCGGGTGCGCGGCGTGCTGCGGCGGTACCACCACACCATGCACAGAAGGAACAGCGCCGACAGCGCCAGCTCTATGAGATGGACAGTGCCGAACAGCGGGTAGCACTCATAGCCCGCACCGTATTCGGCGGCGGTGATGTCATAGGATTTCCAGAAGTCAGACATGGAGGTCCCCTCTCTTTCAGAGCCTATCATAGCACAGACAGCCGGAAACCGAAACGGTATTTTTTACAAAATGCGCCAAAGTGGGTGCATTCTTTGCCAAGCTGTGGTATCTTATAAAAGTATAAAACAACAAGCTGCGCAAAACGCACAGGAGGGAATTTTTTATGACACTGGAACCTGGCATCCGCGGTGAGCAGAGCGTGTCTGTCACTGCTGCAAACACTGCAAAAACCATGGGCAGCGGCACGCTGGACGTGTTTGCCACCCCGGCCCTGGTGGCCCTGGCCGAAAAGACCTGTTGGATGAGCGTGGCCCCGGCTCTGGCCGAGGGCGACGGCACCGTGGGTACGAAGCTGGAGCTGGAGCACACCGCTCCCACCCCCGTGGGCATGACTGTGACCTGCGAGAGCGAGCTGGTGGCCGTGGAAGGCCGCAAGCTCACCTTCAAAGTGAGCCTGCACGACGAAAAAGGCCCGGTGGGCGGCGGCACCCACGAGCGCTTTGTGATCCACAACGACAAGTTTGCGGCCAAGGCGGAGGCAAAGAAAGGGTAAAACCGGGTGAATAACCTCGCCCTCTCAGGCGCTTCGCGCCAGCTCTCCCAGAGGGAGAGCCAAGAACGTAACGGTAAAGCTCTTGCCTCTCCCTTTGACAGACTCTCCCCAGCTGGGGAGAGATGTCGCGTAAGCGACAAAGCGGGGAGCAAGGTGGATTTGCGAAGCAAAGACGGAGAGGGCGAGGCCGTTAAACTGAGAGGGTTCACTCTTCCCTATCGGGCTGCTCCAGCCGCAGCGGCGGCGGGTCCTCGGCCAGCAGCTGCTGTTCGGCGTGGGCCTGTGCGTCCTGCAGCAGCTGTACGGCCTGCACACTGGCGCGGAACAGCTCAAAATACATCGCTTTGTAATCCGGCACGGCCCCACTCCCCTTTTGCATTCCGTGGGGATAGTCTGCCCCGCAGCACGGGGCCTGATACGCTGCCGGAACGAATCGCCTGAAACGAAAAGGAATCATTATGAAAAACAAAAATCTGTCCTGGGCAGCGGCACTGTTCGTGTTTGCCCTGCTGCTGTGGTGCACGGCAGCCACTCCCGGCAAGATCGCCGACCCGTCTACCTACACCTGTGCGGTGTACAGCACCTTCTTCTCGCTGCTGCCGCCGGTCATCGCCATTGTGCTGGCCCTGAACACCAAGGAGGTGTACACCTCCCTGCTGGTGGGCATCGCCTCGGGCGCGCTGCTGTATGCCAACGGAAACCTGGAACTGGCCCTGAATACCCTCTTCTTTAACGAAGAGGGCGGCATGATCGCCAAACTGTCCGACAGCAGCAATGTGGGCATCCTGGTGTTCCTGGTCATGCTGGGCATCCTGGTGGCCCTGATGAACAAGGCCGGCGGCTCGGCCGCCTTTGGCCGCTGGGCATCGAAGCACATCCACTCCCGGGCGGGCGCACAGTTTGCCACCCTGCTGCTGGGTGTGATGATCTTTGTGGACGACTATTTCAACTGCCTGACCGTGGGTTCGGTCATGCGCCCGGTCACCGACCGGCAGAAGGTGTCCCGCGCCAAGCTGGCCTACCTCATCGACGCCACGGCGGCCCCCATCTGCATCATTGCGCCGGTGTCCAGCTGGGCGGCGGCGGTCACCTCCAGCGTGCCGGAGGGGGCTGGCATCAACGGCTTCACCATGTTCCTGCGCACCATCCCCTACAACTACTATGCCCTGCTTACCGTCGTCATGAGCCTGTTCCTCATCTTCACCGGCACGGACTTCGGCTCCATGAAGCTCAATGAGGACAACGCGAAAAACGGCGACCTGTTCACCACCGAGGACCGCCCCTACGGCGACGACGTGGACGACGGCACCGAGACGAAGGGCCATGTTGTGGACCTGATCGCACCGGTGCTGGTGCTGATCGCGGCCTGCATCTTCGGCATGATCTACACCGGCGGCTTCTTTGACGGGGTGGACTTCGTCACCGCCTTTGCGGACTGCAACGCCTCTGCCGGCCTTGTGATGGGCAGCAGCATTGCGCTGCTGTTCACCTTCGTGTTCTACCGGGTGCGCAGCGTCATGACCTTCCAGGACTTTGCGGCCTGCATCCCGGAGGGCTTCAAGGCCATGGTCAGCCCCATGCTCATCCTCACACTGGCCTGGACCCTGTCCGGCATGACCGGCCTGCTGGGTGCCAAGTATTATGTGGCCAATCTGCTGGGCGGCTCCGCTGCGGCGCTGCAGTATCTGCTGCCGGTGATCATCTTCCTGGTGGCGGTGTTCCTGGCCTTTGCCACCGGCACGAGCTGGGGAACCTTCTCCATTCTGATCCCCATCGTGTGCCACGCATTCCCGGAAGGTGAAATGCTGGTCATCTCCATCGCGGCCTGCCTGTCCGGCGCCGTGTGCGGCGACCACTGCTCCCCCATCTCCGACACCACCATCATGGCCTCGGCGGGTGCCCACTGCAGCCATGTGAATCATGTGTCCACCCAGCTGCCCTATGCCATCACGGCGGCGTCCTGCGCGGCGGTGTGTTATATGATCACCGGCCTGGCACAGGCGGTACTGGGCAGCCGGGCCAGCCTGTTCACCTCGCTGGTGCTGCTGGCCGTGGCCATCGTCGTGGAGCTGGTGGTGCTCAGCATCATCCGCGCCCGCACGATCAAAAAGGCAAAAGCATGATTGGGCTTTGCCGTCGCGGGCAACTTGTGATAAACTGAAAGAAAACGAACGAGCGGAGGCGCGATCCATGCTGGAACAGGCTTTTCAGGATGTATACACCAAATTCAAGCTGCACTTTTATCAGAACGTATTCCAGCGTTTTGCCACGCGGGAAGCGACCCTGACCACGGTGGAGTCCTTCTGTATGGAGGGCATCATGGCCATGGGCGAACCCACCATTGCGGAGTTTTCCCGCATGATGCAGATCTCCACCCCCAATGCGGCCTACAAGATCGGCAGTCTGGTCAAAAAGGGCTATGTGGAAAAGATCCAGTCCACCGTGGACCGGCGCGAGTACCACCTGCGCCCCACCCAGAAGTATATCGACTACTACAACATCAGCTATTCCTATCTGAGCACCGTGATCGAGCGGGTGCGCAAGCGCTTCCCGGAAGAGGACGTGGACAAGCTGGAGCAGATGCTCACGGTGATCAGCGATGAGCTGATGCCGGAGCTGGACCTGATGAACAAGACCCGGCAGCGGCTGTCGGAATAAAAAATGCGCCCGGGAGTATCCCGGGCGCATTTTTGGTAGGGCGGCTTTACAGCACCATAAACAGGGTGCCGGCGGTGATCAGGGCACAGCCCACCAGGTTTTTGGCGGTAAAGGGCTCCTTCAGGATCACAAAGGCCAAAGCCAGGGTGATCACCACGCTGAGCTTGTCCACCGGAACCACCTTGGAGGCGGCCCCGATCTGCAAAGCGTGGTAATAGCACAGCCAGCTGGCCCCGGTGGCCAGGCCGGAAAGGATCAAAAACAGCCAGCTGCGGCGAGAGATATCCCCCACGCCGCCCTGGGTCCCGGTGAGGAACACCATGCCCCAGCTCATGACCAGCACCACCACCGTGCGGATGGCGGTGGCCAGGGTGGAGTTGACCCCCTGGATGCCGATCTTGGCCAAGATGGAGGTAAGGGCCGCAAACACGGCACTGCCCAGTGCAAACACGAACCACATAGTAAGATGCGCCTCCCTTTTTGTCCAGTGTAACACCGCAGCCCTCCCGGCGCAAGGGTGCACAGGCAAAACCGCCGGGCAAGCACTGGCCTGCCCGGCGGCTTTATCCTCAGTGATAGAAGGTATCGAAGTTCACCTGACGGTAGAACCGCTGCTGCAGCTGGTCGAAGCTGTCGCAGTTCTGGGCCAGCAGCCACATGCTCTTGGTGACCACGGCTTCGATGGTCATGTCATGGGCTTCCAGGAAGCGGAATCGGTTCTTCACCCGCTTGCCCACCTCGTACACGCCCACGTCGCTGCCCTCATAGGTCACCTGCGTGGTCAGGATGAGCACCTTGTGGGTCTGCTCGTAGTGGCCCAGCCCCTCGGCAAAGGCGTCCATGAGCCGCTGCGGGATGCCGCCCACGCCGAAGCTCTCCACGATGACGCAGTCGTACAGGCGGAAGATCTCCGGGATCATGCCGGGGTCCATGCCGGGGATGAGCTTGAGCAGGAACACCCGGGGGTTCATGGCGCGGCCGAACTCCACCGGGCCGGTGGGCCAGGGCGAAGGCACATAGCGCACCAGACGGTCGCCCTGCACCAGTGCCAGCTCCGGGAAGTTGACCGAGGCAAAGGCGTCGTAGCTGATGGTCTTGTTCTTTTTGGCACGGGTGCCGGCAATGACGTGCCCGCCAAACACCACCATCACGCCCCGACTGCCCGGGTCCAGTGCACAGATCACGCTGTCGCGCAGGTTTTTCTTGGCGTCGGTGATCTCGTTGGAGATGGGCTGCTGGGCACCGGTGAGGATGATGGGCTTGTCCGCGTTCTGGATGAGGTAAGAAAGTGCCGCTGCGGAATAGGCCAGCGTATCGGTGCCGTGGCAGATGATGAAACCATCGTACAGGGCGTAGTTTTCCTGAATGGCGCGGGCCATCATCAGCCAGTGTTCCTGGCCGAGGTCGGTGCTGTCGATGCTGCACAGGGCCAGCGTTTCCGGGATGCACAGGTCGTTGAGCTCCGGAAGATGGGCCAGCAGCTCGTCGCTGCTGAGCACGGGCCGGAGGCCCTGCGGAGTATGTACGCTGGCAATGGTGCCGCCGGTGGTAATGAAAAGAATGCGCTGCTTGGTCATAAAAAGCCTCCATGGCAGAAAATCAGAGAAACAAACCCAGTATAACACACTCTTTTCCGGCTGAAAAGTGCCCCGCAGCGGCAAAAGGCTGCTTTTTGCGACCCGGTCACAGAAGTTTTGCGGAAAAAGGTGTATACTATATGAGGAAAGGGGCTTCCGTCGATTGGAAGGCCCCTCAGTCGCTGCGCGACAGCTCCCCGGTGGGGAGCGCTTTCCATAAAAAGCGGGTTCACCCGCTGCGCTTCGGGCGCAGCCCGACAGCAGCCGATGCCGTTATCCGCCACGACCCCCACTCCGTGAAAAGGCAATTCCGGCAGGGCCGCAGCCCTGCCGGAATTGCGAATAAAAAATATTATTTCCGCTGAATATGGCCAGAGCGAAGCGGAGGCCATTTCAAACCGTCAACTTAAAAAGGAGAACCACCATGCCCAACATTGTGATCGTCGGTTCCGGCCCGGCGGGCGTGTCTGCCGCACTGTACGCGGTCCGCGCGGGGGTGGACACCACCGTGCTGACCAAAGGCCCCGGTGCGCTGGACCGGGCCGAGAGGATCGAAAACTACTACGGCCTTGCTCAGCCGGTTTCCGGTGCGGAGCTGGAGCGCCGCAGCATCGAGAACGCCAAACGCCTGGGGGTGCGGTTTGTGACCGCCGAAGCCGTGGGGCTGACCTATACGGATAAACTCACGGTAGAAACCATAGGGAAAGATTACCCGGCGGACGCGGTGATCCTGGCCACGGGGGCCTCCCGTGCGGTGCCGCGCATTCCGGGCCTTGCCGGGCTGGAGGGCCACGGCGTGAGCTGGTGTGCCGTCTGCGACGCCTTTTTCTACCGCGGCAAGGATGTGGCCGTGCTGGGCAGCGGAGCCTATGCCCTGCACGAGGTGCAGGCCCTGCTGCCGGTGGTGAAAAGCGTCAGCCTGCTGACCAACGGCATGCCGCTGACCGCAGAATTCCCGCCGGAGGTGACCGTATACCCGCAGAAGGTGGAGGCTGTTCTGGGCGAACAGGTGGTCACCGGGGTGCAGCTGTCCGACGGGCAGGAGGTTGCCCTGTCCGGTGTGTTCGTGGCGCTGGGCGTGGCGGGCAGCACTGCGCTGGCCCGCAAGATCGGGGCCGCCGTGGAGGGCAGCCGCATCGTGGTGGATGAGAAGATGCAGACCACCGTGCCCGGCCTGTACGCTGCCGGGGACTGCACCGGCGGCCTGCTGCAGGTGGCAAAGGCTGTATACGAGGGGGCACAGGCCGGCACGGTGGCCGCCAAGGCCCTGCGGAAAGGATGAGTGCCATGCAAAAGACCCCGGAAGACCGCAATTGTCTGGCCTGCGCGTTCCCCTTCTGGGCGCAGCTGACCGCCGACGAACAGGAGATGCTCTGCCGCTACACCCGCCCGGTGCACTACCGCAAAGGGGCCCGGGTGCACAGCCCACTGGAAAGCTGTGTGGGCATCCTGCTGCTGCGCACCGGCCAGCTGCGGGCCTATCTGCTGTCGGAGGACGGCCGGGACGTGACCCTCTACCGCCTGTTCGGCGGGGAGGTGTGCATCCTGTCGGCGTCCTGCGTGATGGACTCGGTGAATGTGGACCTGTACATCGACGCTGAGGAGGACACCGAGGCACTGTGCATCAGCGCGGGCATCTTCCGCCGTCTGATGCAGCAGAATGTCTATGTGCGCTGCTACGCCTACCAGCTCACGGCAGAGCGCTTTTCCGACACCATGTGGACGATGCAGCAGATCCTGTTCATGAGCGCCGACCGGCGGCTGGCCATCTTTCTCACCGACGAGCTGGCCAAGACCGGCGGCGACGAGGTGCGCATGACCCACGACCAGATGGCAAAGTACATGGGCTCTGCCCGCGAGGTGGTGAGCCGGATGCTCAAATACTTCGCGCAGGAGGGCTGGGTGCGGCTGTACCGCGGCGGGGTGCAGGTGCTGGACAAGCCAAAGCTGCAACAGCTGGCAAGAGGCGAATGAAAAAAGAGGACGATGCGTTATGCATCGTCCTCTTTGCTGTTACGGGAGATCAGCCCTTGCAGCCCTGCTCTTCCCAGTCGCCGAAATCGCTGGCGTCAGCGATCTTGGTGGCGTCGAACTTGCCGTTCTCGTCCTTGGGGGCGACGGCGGGGCCGGCCTCCACGGGGTTGGGGTTCGGGGCCTCGGGGTCATACACCGGGTGCTCTTCGCTCAGGTCCGGCAGGGTCACCGGCTCGTTTGCAGCGGGTGCCTCGGCAGCGGGCTCGGCAGGAGCTTCCGGGGCGTCGGCTTCGGCCGGGGCGGTGGGCTGCTCTGCGGCATCGTCCGCTGCTTTGGCCTCTGCTTCGGCGTAGGCCTCGGCGGTCTTTTCGGCCTCGGCGGCGTCCTGCTCGGCTTCTTCGGGGAACTCGACCTCCTCTACATGGAGCGGGTCTTTCTGGTTCAGGATCTTGTCCAGTGCCACGATGGCGGCACCGGTGACGGCCACGGCAGCGGCCGTGCCCAGAATGCGGAACAGTGTTTTCATGCCAGAACCTCCTGTTTACAGATCGATCAGAACGTTAAGAGAACGTTACGACTTCATTCAGCGGCTTTTCGGCAGGCTCCACCGAAATGGCGGTCAGCACCGGGCCCTTGCCGCGGTAGATGTTGTGGAACTTGTAGCTCACCTTGGCGGTCACCCGCACCCAGCTGCGCTGCTCCAGAGCCTTGTAGCCGTCGTAGCTGCAGGGGAAGCCCACGAACTGGATATCCTGCACGCAGCAGGTCATGGCAAAGCGGCCGGGCACGAAGCTGTTCTTGCCGGCGCGGTTGGTCTGGCACACCTGTGCCAGGAATTTGACCGTCTTGCCGGTGTACTTCTGGGGCTCGTCCTGGCAGTCCATGTACCAGATGCCGAAATCGTCGTCATGGATGTCGATGACCGGGGCGTTCACGTCGAAGGGCAGCGGGTCGGGGATGTCATCATAGGCCACGCTGCCGTCCTTGAACTCGTAGGCGATGTCGCACTTGCGGGAAGCCTGACGCACCAGCTTGTGCAGCTCCTGCCGGGCCTCGTCGTTGTTCACGGCTTCGGCGCGGTTGAACACGATCAGCTCACTGCGGGCGATCTTGTCCAGCAGCAGGCTGCGCATGGAGTTGTCGCGGGCGTAGGTCAGGGCGGTGGTGCCGTCGGCGGTGGCGATGCACTGGTACACCAGCCAGTTTTCCGGCAGGGCATCGGCCAGCTCCTGCAGCAGCCACATGCCGTTGTACTCGATGACCACGCGGCCTGCGCCGGATTCCTTTTCCAGCTTGGCCAGGTTCTGCGGGTTCATCTCTGCCTTGTCCTCGATCACCTTGACGGTCACACCGGGGAAGGCGAACTTCTTGGGGTTGTACTCTTCTTCGCCCTCTTCGCAGATCAGCAGCAGGGTCTTGTCGCCGGAGTCGAAGTTGGGGTCCTCAAAGGTCTCCTGAATGAATTTGGTCTTGCCGCTTTCCAGAAAGCCCACAAACAGGTAGACCGGAATTTCTTTTGCCATAATGGATGGTTTCTCCTTCTTTTACATCTCAGCAGCCGAACAGCTCTGCAATGGCCTTCTCGTTCAGCTTGGAGCCGATGACCACCAGTTTGCCGCCCACGTCGGCGCCGCGGGCACGCACTTCCCACTCGCCGGGCACATAGTCGAACTCCAGCCAGCCGTCGGCACCGCCGTCCACGATGCCCTTGCTGCGCAGGATCATGCCGTAATTGCCGGTGTCCAGCTCGGTGAGGGCGTGCTCCACTTCGGCCTTGGTAAACTTGCGGGCCGTCTCGACGCCCCAGCTGGTGAACACCTCATCGGCGTCGTGGTCATGATGATGGTGGTGATGGCCGCAGCAGCAGTGGCCGCCGTGCTCATGATGATGCTCGTGCTCGTCCTCATCATCGTCGTCATCGTGATGGTGGTGGCCGCAGCAGCAATGCTCCTCGTGGTCATGATCCTCATCGTGATCATGGTGGTGCTCATGCTCGTCGTGGTCATCGTCCTCGTCATGGTCGTGATGGTGATGCTCGTGCTCGTCCTCATCATCGTCGTCATCGTCATCATCGTGGTGGTGATGGCCGCAGCTGCACACGCCGTTCTCGTCGTCGTGATGGTGATGATGGTGGTGCTCTTCTTCCTCGTCCTCCTCGGCGTGCTTCTCGTTTGCCTTGGCGGCCATGGCGATCAGCTCTGCCTTAAAGTCGTCCTTGGTGGACATGGCTTTCAGGATCTGCTCACCGGTCAGCTCGTCCCATGCGGTGGTCACGATGGTGGCGGTGGGGTTCTTCTCGCGCAGCATGGCCACGGCGGCGGCGATCTTCTCCTCGCTGGCGGTCTGGGTGCGGCTGAGCAGGATGCAGCTTGCATGGCTGATCTGGTCGTCGTAGAACTCACCGAAGTTCTTCATATACATCTTGACCTTGTTCACATCGGCCACGGTGACAAAGCTGTTCAGCTGCACATCCAGGTGCTCGGCCACGCCTTCCACGGCGCGGGTCACGTCGCTCAGCTTGCCCACGCCGGAGGGCTCGATGACGATGCGGTCGGGGTGGTACTGCTCCACCACCTGCTGCAGAGCGGCGCGGAAATCGCCCACCAGAGAGCAGCAGATGCAGCCGGCGTTCAGCTCATTGATCTGGATGCCGGACTCCTTCAGGAAGCCGCCGTCGATGCCGATCTCACCGAACTCGTTCTCGATCAGAACGACCTGCTGGCCGGCAAAGGCCTCCTTGATGAGTTTTTTGATCAGAGTGGTCTTGCCGGCGCCCAGGAAGCCGGAAAAAATATCAATTTTGGTCATAGTTTGAATGCCTCTTTCTTTGTTAGCAGACAGAGCCGCAGAGCGCTGGCCCGTAAAATCTTACATCTCTATTATAGCAAGCCTGTCAATGGGAAAACGGCCTTTTTCAAGAAAAAATTGTAACATTTTTTGCAATTTGGTTGCGTTTTCGCGTTTTGGACGACAAATAAGGGGAACCGGCGGCCCCGGCGGGCAGCGATTCGGCAAGGGGCAGGCTCCGGCAGAGGGACGGACGCCCCCGGGCGGCAAGACCCCGCCAACGGACGGTCAACGACCGGCAGGCGGTCAGCCCCCGCAGGATGCAGCTGACACTCCCGCATTGCATTCTTTGCGCCGGAATGCTACAATATGCAGTAGCAAACCACCGCCGCCGGACGTTCTTCCGGCAAATATGAGAAAGAAGGCTTTTCTTATGAGCATGAATACAGTTCCCGAACGGCTGGCCGCCCTGCGTGCCGCCATGCAGGCAAACGGTGTGGACGTGTACCTGATCCCGGTGGGCGACCCCCACTCCAGCGAGTACCTGCCCGACCACTACACTTCCCTGACCTACTTCTCCGGCTTCCATGGTGAAAACTCCAACTTCGTGGTCACCATGACCGAGAGTGCTGTCTGGGCCGACGGCCGTTACTTTGTGCAGGCCGAGAAGGAGATCGCAGGCACCGAGATCCAGCTGATGAAGATGGGTGAGCCGGGCGTGCCCACCGTGGAGGAATACTGCGCCAAGGTGGTGCCTGAGGGCGGCAAGCTGGGCCTGTGCGGTCTGACCGCCAGCTGCGCGCTGGTGAACAGCGTGAAGAAGGCGCTGGAAACCAAGAACGCCGCCATCCAGACCCTGTTCCTGGAGGATGAGCTGTGGACCGAGGGCCGCCCGGCTCTGCCCGCCACCCCGGCCTGGATCCTGCCCAAGGAATACGCAGGCTTCTCCCCCGCCGAAAAGCTGGGCCAGCTGCGTGCAAAGCTGGCCGAGTTGGGCTGCACCGCCCAGCTGGTGGGCAAGCTGGACAACCTTGCCTGGCTGCTGAACCTGCGCGCCATGGACATCGAGTGCACCCCCTACGCCATGGCCTACTGCTATGTTACCCCGGACCGCGCCGTGCTGTTCATCCACACCGCCCGCGTGACCCCGGAGGCAAAGGCGGAACTGGAAGCCAACGGTGTGACCCTGGCCGAGTACGACAGTGTGCTGGGCTTCATGGCCGCTGAGACCGAGCCCCAGACCGTGCTGGCAGAGAGCGCCACCGTGAACTATGCCGTGTATCAGGTGCTGGAGAACAACGCCGCCCTCACCGTGAAGGACCTGGCCGACCCGCTGCTGCCCATGAAGGGCGTGAAGAACGAAGTGGAGCTGACCCACGACAAGGAAGCCCACCTGCGCGACGCTGTGGCGATGGTGCGGTTCCAGATCGAGCTGGAAAAGCGTCTGGAAGCCGGCGAAGAGCTGACCGAGCTGACCGTGGACGAGATCCTGCACAAGTACCGCTCCGCCACCGACAAGTTTATTGTGGAGAGCTTTGGCACCATTGCGGCCTACGGCGGCAACGCAGCCATGATGCACTACCACGCCACCCCGGAGGACCACGCAAAGCTCCAGCGCAAGGGCTTTTTGCTGGTGGACAGCGGTGCCACTTACATGGACGGCACCACCGACATCACCCGCACCTACCCGCTGGGTGAGCTGACCGAGGACGAGCGCAAGTTCTACACCTGGACCCTGCAGTGCCACATCGACATCGCCAAGGCGGTCTGGCTGGACTACTGCGACTGCCATATGATCGACACCATCGCCCGTGAACCGCTGTGGCAGCACCTGATCAACTACCGCTGCGGCACCGGCCACAGCGTCAGCTTTGTGGGCAACGTCCACGAAGGCCCCCACGCCCTGAACGGCCGCAACACTACCCTGATGCGCCCGGGCATGATCGTGACCGACGAGCCCGGCGTGTACGAGACCGATCTGGTGGGCATCCGCATCGAGAACGAGCTGGTGTGCGTGCACAAGGCCGACAACCAGTACGGCACCTTCCTGGGCTTTGAGCCGATCATGTTCGTGCCCATCGCCACTTCTCCCATCGTGCCCGGTGTGCTGACCAAGGACGAACTGGACTGGCTGAACAACTACCACCGTCAGGTGTTCGAGAAGCTGGCACCCCGCCTGAACGACGAGGAGCGCGAGTGGCTGGCCAAGAAGTGCGCCGCCATCGGCTGCTGAGCACCCGGCCGCTGAACATCGCATAAAAAAGCGGGAAGCCGTGCCGGAGCGTGCAAGCTCCTGCGGCTTCCCGTTTGTTGTTTTTGCTTATTCTTTGGGGTCGCTGTCGTGCCGGGCCTTCCACTCGGCACTGCGTTCCTGCGCCGTTTCCCGCAGCTCCTCCCGCATGCCGTTCCAGCGCTCGCGCGCTTCGGCGGTGCGGGTCTGCACGTCCTCGCGGGCATCCTTCCAGTAGGCCTTGGCCTCGTCGATGACCTCCTTGAAGGGGCCGGAAGGGTAAGTGCTCTCCGCGATATCCACCAGGAATTTGTACAGCTGCGGACGCACCTGCTCGTAGATGCCAAGCCGGGTGTACAGCTCGGTGTAGTAGTGGAACACCTGGATCTTGTTCTGCACCAGAGAGGCGGCGTTGATCTGGGTGTGGCAGATACTCTGGGGGTTCTGGACATAGTAGTACCCTGCCTCCGGGATGGACACCAGCACGTTGGCGTACTCCAGGTACTGCATATTGAACACCAGGTCCTCGGCCCACCGCACCTCGCTGGTAAACTGGATCTGGTGGTCCACCAGCAGGTCCCGGCGGTACAGCTTGTTCCACAGCACCCCGTAAAAATAAGAGGCAGGCTTGTCCATCAGATGCCGGGCAAACTCGTCCTGGGTGTAGACCCCGGCAGGCAGAAAGCCGTACTCCCGTACCTCCGGGGGCCGGGCCACGGTCATGACCCCCAGCTCGTCCTGGAGCTTGTCCAGCACCTGTTCCGGCTTGGTGGCCCCGGCGGGGATCACCATCTTGTAAGGTGCGATGACCAGGTCGGCGTTGTTCTGTTCGGCAGCGGTGACCAGATGCTCGGTGAAGTCCGGGTCGATATAGTCGTCGCTGTCCACGAACTGCACATACTTGCCGCTGGCCAGCTTCAGGCCCAGGTTGCGGGTGTCGGACACGCCGGAGTTGGCCTTGTCCACCAGCACGATGCGCTCGTCCTTTGCGCGGAACGCTTCGCACACGGGCAGGCTCTGATCCTTGGAGCCATCGTTCAGCACGATGACCTCGATGTTCTGCCAGCTCTGGGCGCAGATGCTCTCCAGACAGCGGGCGATGTGGTTCTGGGCGTTGTACACGGGCAGAATGATGCTGACAAGGGGCTTTGACATGGCGGCGTCTCCTTTGTTGTTTTTTGATTACTATACCCCCGCACCGCGCAAAATGCAAGGGCGGGTTTGAAGAGGAGGGATCCTGTGATTTTTCACATTGCGGTGTGCAGCCCGGACGCGGGCCTGCGCAGCGGGCTGGAACGCCAGTGCATGGAATTTTTTGCCCGGCGAGCGGACGCCTGCATCGTGGAACACCTGCCGGACACCGACGCCCTGCTGCGGAAGGACGGGGAGGGCGTGCGGTACGACCTGTACCTGCTGGAGCTTTCCGGCTCGGCTACGCCGGTGGGGCTGGCGGCTGCCGGGGAGCTGCGCCGCCGGGGCCGCCGGGCCCCGCTGGCCTTTGTGGCCCGCACCACGGCCCACGCTTACAGCGCCTACAAGGTGGATGCGCTGCAATATCTGCTGCTGCCGGTGCGCCAGCGGGAGCTTTCGGCCCTGCTGGCCCGCGCTACCGAGCCGGAATACGGCCCGTCCGTCACGGTGAACACCGCCGAGGGCCTGCGGGCGCTGCCCTATGCGGGCATCGAATATCTGGAGTGCACCCACCACATCGTGCACTTCCACCTCACCAGCGGGGAGGACGTGCCCACCCTGTCGCTGCGGGTGCCGTTTTCTGCGGTGGCACAGCCTCTGCTGACGGATGGGCGCTTTTTGCAGCCCCACCGCTCCTATGTGGTCAATCTGGCCGAGGCGGACCTGCTTTCTGCCGGGGAGCTGCGCATGCGCAGCGGGGCCCGCATCTCCATCCCCCGCGGGCGGGAGGGTGCCGTGCGGGACGCCTTCCAGCAATGGGTGCAGCAGCAGAAATACAGCCTGAAATAACAGCACGCCGGTGCTCCCACAGCGGGAACACCGGCGTGTTTTTGTGCATAAAAGCGGCTCAGATCTTTGTCCAGTCCAGTGCGGTCCAGTCCGGCAGGAACTGGTCGCACACCTGCGCCATGGCAGGGGCATCGGCGGCACTGGCGGCGTCCTGCACGCCCAGCACGGTGAACCCGGCCTTGTGGGCAGTGGAAGCGGCGTAAATGGCGTCCTCGCACACGGCGCAGGCGGCGGGGTCGGCCCCGCCCAGCCGGTGCATGCACTCGAAGAACACCTCCGGGCGGCTCTTGTGCAGCACGCCCTGCGCCTCCACGATGAAGGAAAAATAGTCCGCGATGCCCAGCCGGGTGAGCACGGTGCGGCACTGGTCGGCCCAGGTGTTGGAGCACAGGCACAGCCGGGCCCCCTCGGCCTGCAGCTTTGCCAGCAGGGTGCGCACACCGGGCTTCAGGTCCACCGTTTCGTACAGCTGGGCGATCACGTCCCGCATCACGTCGTAATATTCCGCCTCGGTCAGGGGCAGGCCGTATTCTCGGATGAGGTAGCGGGCACCGTCGGCCATGCCCATGGTCAGCAGCACGTCGTTCAGGTCTGCTTTGGGCGTGCGGCCATAGCGCTGCAGCAGCGCCAGCGGGGCACCCCGCCACACCACGGTCATGCTGTCGGTGAGGGTGCCGTCCATATCAAAGATCCATTGCTTGCAGCGCATGGGGCAAAGTTCCTCCTTCAAGATGATTCCTGCCCAGTATACCACGGATCTTAGCCGTATAAAAGCCGTGAGGAACCAAAAAACGGGGAGAAATTTTCCGGAAAATATGGTATAATTTCAGCAAAGACAGACAGGGAGGCAGGCAGTATGGAAAACCAAACCATTCCGTGCAAAGCGCTGGTGCTGGCCGGCGGCGGAGCACGCGGCAGCTATCAGGTGGGCGTGTGGAAGGCTCTGATGGAGCTGGACTGGCACCCGCAGATCATCACCGGCACCAGTGTGGGCAGCCTGAACGGTGCCATGTTCGTGCTGGACCTGTACGAGGTGGCGCGGGATATGTGGCTGACCATCCGCAGCAAAGATGTGATGGAGCTGCCCGAAGAAAACGCCGACCTGTCGGCGCTGCACAGTTTTCTGCGCAGCGTGGTGAAGGCCGGCGGTATGGACGTCTCGCCGCTGGAAGAGATCGTGGAACGGGTGCTGGACGAGGACGCGCTGCGCCGCGCCAACATCCGCTTTGGCCTTGTCACGGTGGAGCAGCGGGGCCTGAAGCCCCGGGAGCTGACGCTGGACGAGATCCCGCAGGGCCGCGTGAAGGATTACCTCATGGCCTCGGCGGCCTGCTTCCCTGCCCTGCGGGCGCGGGAGATCGACGGGGTCAAGTTCCTGGACGGCGGCTACAGCGACAACATGCCCACCGGCCTTGCGAAAAAGATGGGGGCTGACGAGCTGGTGTGCGTGGACCTGGAGGGGGTGGGCATCACCCGCCCCAACCTCACCGGTCTGCCCACCACCATGGTGCGCAGCTACTGGGAGCTGGGCGACATCCTGCACTTTGACCCCGATACCGCCCGCCGCAATGTGGAGCTGGGTTATTACGACACCCTGCGGGCCTTTGGCCGGGTGCGGGGCTGCGCCTATGCCGTGGACAACGGCCCGGACAGCAGCGCCGATGCTGCCGCGTTCCGGGCACGGTTCGACGCGGTGCAGAAGGCCGTGCGGGAGAAATACCCCGTGACCCTTACCGCAGACGCGGCCCTGCTGCTGGCCCGGATGAAGGACGCCGAGCTTGCCCCGCTGGAAGCCGTGGCCGAGGACGTGGGGGTAGACCCCACGGTGTACTACACCACCCGGACGCTGGGGCAGGCGTTTCTGGACAAATGCGACCGTGCGCGCATGGCCGGGTTCGCCCCGCTGTTTGCAGGCAGCGCGGACGCGGGCCGGGCGGCGCTGGCAGCCCTGCTGCCCAATACATTCTTGCAGGCGCTGGTCTGGCAGGCCCTGACCGCGCCGGAACTGCCGGAGGTGACCGAACATGAAGATCTGTAAAGGTGTTTCTGCGTCCCCGGGCCTTGTGCTGGGGCAGGTGAGCCGGTTGGAACGCCATGTGGAAACGTTCAGCACCGGGCCCTTTGACCCGGAACGGGAGCTGCGCCAGCTGGAAGATGCGGTGCGCACCGCCCAGAGCGAGCTGGACTCCATGGCAGAGCGGGCCGCTTCCACCGAGCAGGCCATCCTGCAGTTCCAGAGCATGATGCTGGACGACGAAGGCATGATGAACGAGGTGCGGTTCTGCATCAAGGCAGGCATCAGCGCCGCTGCCGCCATGGACAAGGTGGGCCAGCGTTACGCCGACCAGCTGGCCAACATGAAGGACAACCCCTACATGCAGCTGCGCAGCGTGGACATTCTGGACGCCACCAGCCGGGTGATCAACATTCTGGGCAACCGGCCCCGCATGTGGCTGGCACTGGACCACCCGGTGATCCTGGCCGCCGACCGCCTGATGCCCACCGACCTGTTCAGTGTGCCCTCCGGCATGATCCTGGGCGTCGTCACCACCGAGGGCAGCGGCCAGAGCCATGCCGCCATCATTGCCCGGGCCATGAACATCCCCGGCATCGTGCAGGTGGGAGCGGATTTTCTGGACGACTGCGACGGCCGCACGGTCATTCTGGATGCCACCAAGGGCGAGTGCATCCTGGACCCGGACGCGGTGGCCCGCCAGCAGGCAGAGGCCCGCATCTGCGAACTGCAGCGCGAGAACGAAGAAATGCGGGTGCTGGGCCGCCAGCCCGGCTACACCCGGGACGGCGCAGCCTTTGAGCTGCTGGCCAACTGCTTTGGCCCGGAGGACATCGACACCGCCATGCAGTCCGGTGCCCGGGGCGTGGGCCTGCTGCGCAGCAGCTACATGATGCTGCCCGGCCGCATTCTGGACGAGCAGGAACAGTTCTATTTCTATTCCTCCTGTCTGGCCGCAGCACAGGGCTGCCCTGTGACCGTGCGCACCTTCGATTTTGGCGCCGACCGCACCATGGCGGACGCCTATCAGGGGGTGCAGTCCTCCAAGCTGGGGCTGCGGGGCATCCGCAACAGCCTGCGCCAGCCCCGCCAGTTCGAGACCCAGATCTGTGCCCTGCTGCGGGCCGCCGCCCGCGGCCCGCTGCGGGTGATGTTCCCCATGGTGACCGATGTGGAGGACTGGGACGCCGCCATGCGCATCGTGGAGCACTGCCGCCAGAGCCTGCGGGAGCGGGGCGTGCCCTTCAACGAAAAGACCCCCTTCGGCGTCATGCTCAGCGTGCCGTCGGCCTGCCTGACCGCGGAGGAATTCGTGGCCCACGGGTGCGATTTTCTGGTCATCGGCACCAACGACCTGACCCAGTACACCCACGCCGCCGACCGGGAGCTGGCCAGCGCGGAGCGCTATTACCGCCCCGCCAGCCCGGCCATGAAAAAGCTCATCACCATGGTCATGGAGACGGCAAAGGCCGGCAGCGTGCCGGTGACCATCTGCGGCCTTGCCGTGGGCAATCCGGTGAATACGGTGCAGTATCTGCAGATGGGCCTGCGCAGCTTCTCGGTGAGTCCGCAGAACCTGCTGCACACCAAAAAGGCTCTGCTGGAAGCCGACGCCCACCCAGACGACACCGAGCTGGAATAAAGCGATAAAAGAAAGGGGCTGCTGCACGCTGTGCAGCAGCCCCCTTTGTTTGGGGAACCTGCCGTGCTGCTTGCGGAACCGCACGGCAGGAGGAGATGGCTTTTATAAAAATGGTTTCTCAGTTCATGCGGCGGCCTTTGCGGTCCAGCACAAAGCCCGCTGCCAGCAGGAACAGACCGCTCAGGGCGCTGCCCACCACTGCCAGCCAGTTTGCACCGGTCTGGGGCAGGGCGGCGGCAGAAACGGCAGCTGTGGCAGCAGCTTCCGGCTTTGCGTCCTGCACGACGTTCTGGGCAGCCGCAGGGGTCACAGCGGCATCTGCCGGGGCAGTGTCCGGCACAGCATCCTGCACCGGGACGTCCGGGGTCACAGGGGTGCTGGGCGTGTTGGGGGTGTCGGGCGTGCTGGGCGTGCTGGGCGTGCTGGGCTTGTCGGGGGTGCTGGGCGTGTCCGGCGTGTCCGGAGTTTCCGGGGTGCTGGGCGTGTCCGGCACGATTTTGGGCAGCACCACATGTTTGGTCTGGCCGCACTTGTCGATGGAGCAGATGTAGTCGGCGTAGCCGTCCTTTTCGGTAGTAGGCTCTACGACTTTGCCCACCAGCTTCCAGTCGTGCAGGTCCTCGTCCTTCAGGTCGCTGGTGTCGATGTTGGGGTTCTCCTCCATGTACTTGCGGTTGTGGACGACCTTGGTGAGAGTGCCGCCGGTGATGGTGCAGTGGTGATTCCAATTGGGATCAAATTTTGCGTATTCGTCAAGTGTATCCGGTAATTGAAGTTTTTCTTTGATTACGGATGCGTTTTTGTAGTAGTTGATAATGACAGAGTTCTTTTCACCGAGATTGGAAGAGCCGTCCTCGTTGTAGTCGGCACTGGTGGGAATTTTGTAAACGGTCTTTCCAGTTTCAGGGTCTGTAGTAGGTTCTCCGATCCCATCGGGCACAGCATCATCATTTTGATATGCATTGACGACAGTATCACCGGTGCTGCCGTCAATCGTAAGGTTCAGCTTGCCGTCTATGGCGCCGATTGCAGGATAATCCTTGCGATGGTTTTTGTTATCATCATAGGAATTAATGGCATTGACCGTACCGCCGGTAATACGAATTGTCGTGTTGCCATAACCACTGCTATAGGCATTGCCGATGGCGGGCGCACAGGTAGAACCAATGGCTGTCACATTGGCATTATCCGCAATTGTGATCGTAAGATTTCCCTGATGGCCATTTTGGCTGGAACCGATTGCCGTTGTTCCATTTTTGCCCTCGGCATTGACCGTGGCGTTGCCGGAGATCGTGATGGTCGTATCGCCGCCTCCCCACGGACGGCCATCGCCGATGGCGGAACCAAATTCGCTATAGGCATTGACAACGGCGTTTCCGGTAATAGTGACATCGTTTCCTTGGCAACCGCCGCCAATGCCTGCACCGCCATCTCCGCTTGCCGTGACGTCAGCATTGCCTTCAATGCGGATGTTTTTTGCTTTACCGTAGGTGCCGCCGCCGATGCCCGCACCATCCTCATAACCGCCGCGGGCAGTGATCTCACCGCCCTTAATTGTAATATTGGAAGTATCCGCATAGGACTGATCCGTTATACCGTTGTAGCCACCGCCGATACCAGCACCATCCCCGTAGCCGCCTGCCAGCAGCTTGCCGGTGTCCCCGCCAGCGGCATTTCCGTTTTCGTCCTTGTCTTTGGGAGTGCTGTTATCGTCGTTCAAATCGTCCTTGATGGTCAAAGTGCCGTGGCCGTTCTTATCCGCTTTTTCGATGGCTGCGTGATGTCTGTCTCCGCTGAGAACGGTGTTGTCGCCGTTCAGCTCAAGGTTGGTGTCGCCATCGCCCTTGATCTCGATGGGTGCCGAGCCGGTGTTATTCCAACTGCCCTCCGTCTCAATGTGCACATCCTGCAAGGTCACATCGGTGGTCTGATCTTTCGCCGTATCCACTGTGATGGTATTTTCGGTCTGTTTGCCGTAGCTGGTGATGGTGACGCCGGTATCGTCTTGGTGATCGTTTATCTCTGTGTTCTCCTGCGTCACATAGGTGATGCCGTTCTCTTTGGTCTCTACCGTCACACTGCCCTTGTTCAAATCGTAAGTGTCCGCAAAGGCTGCTGTGGCGATGGACGAGACCATTGCCATCAACGCAGCTGTAGAAAGTACCCGCAAGGCAAGCTGTTTTTTCACATTTTTCCGCATTGCAAAACCCTCCAAACAAAAAAACTTACAGAGACGTGAACGTTACCGGGAACGATACCAAAAACCGGCAAAACCCGGAACTTCGGGGCAGAAAATCACATGGCTGTGCATTTTCATGCCCGGCGTCTCTTTGTGGCGCAAGTATAGTACTGTGCCGTGGAGAATGTCAAGACAAAACGCTGAATTTTCGGGGTGGGGGGTAAGCAATTTTGTAAAATAAGCACAAAAACAGCTGAGAATTTGAGGTAGAATGACAGGGCAATGCTGCACAAAAATCCGGGAGATCTTTATACGAGGCAAAAAATAAAAAACGGGCCCGGGAAAGCCCGCAGACTTTCCCGAACCCGTGGGTCGGAATTTTTCGTTTATGGAAGGTGCGCCGCCCGGAGCCCCGGTTATTCCAGATTGCCGGTCAGGGTCATCACGGCGGCCAGCACGGCCAGCGGGGCGGTCTCGCACCGCAGGATGCGGGGGCCAAGGCCAACCGTTTTGGCTCCGGCTTTGGCGGCCATTTCGGCCTCCTCGGCGGCAAAGCCGCCCTCTGCACCGGTCACGATGGCAATCTTTAGCTTTTTGCCGTCGGCGGGTGCTGCCTCGGCCAGCAGCTGGCGCACCGGCGCGCCGCCGCACTCGTAGCAGAACAGCACCAGGTCGTACTGGTCAAAGGTGCGGCACACGGCCCCGAAGTTGGGCAGCGGCAGGGCCACGTCCGGCAGCACGCCCCGGCCGCACTGCTTGGCGGCTTCCAGCGCGATGCGGTTGTAGCGCTCATTCTTCTGCTCCTCTTTTTTGGGGGCGGCCACGCAATACCGGCTGAAGAAGGGCACCACATGGGCGGCCCCCAGTTCCACGCCGTGCTTGATGATCTGTTCCAGCTTGTCCTGCTTGGGGTAACCGGCCAGCAGGGTGACCTCCACGCTGGGCTCGGCGGCGCTGGGGTAGCCCGGCTCTACCGAGAATTCCACGCAGTCATCCCCGAAGCCGGTGATGGTGGCGGTGTATTCCACGGCGCTGCCGTCGCATAGAATGACAGTATCGCCCATGCGGGCACGCATCACGCGGGCCAGATGATGGGCATCGGTGCCGCGCAGCACAGCCGTGCCGTCGGCGATCTCAGTGGTAAAATAACGGTGCGGCATAGTTCCTCCTTATGCCTTTTTGCAGACGATGCACTCCCAGCCGCGCTTCTCCTTCACTTCCACAACGGCAAGGCCGGCGGCTTCCAGCCCGGCGATCACCTCGTCCTTGCGGGTGTCGATGATGCCGCTGGCAATGAAGACGGCACCGTCGGCCATCAGGCCGGGCACGGCGGGGGCCAGGCTGAGGATGGCGTTGGCCACGATGTTGGCCGTGATGATGTTGTATTGGCCGCTGGCCTTGTCGGACAGGTCGCCCACCAGCACGGTCAGCTGATCCTGCACGCCGTTCAGAGCAGCGTTCTCCCCGGCGGTGCGCACGGCTACGGGGTCGATGTCCACGCCCTCGGCCACGGCGGCACCCAGCTTCAGGGCTGCAATGGCCAGGATGCCGCTGCCGGTGCCGATGTCCAGCACCCGTTCACCGCCCTGGACCCGCTCGTCCAAGGCTTCCATGCACAGGCTGGTGGTCTCGTGGCCGCCGGTGCCGAAGGCAAGGCCGGGGTCCAGCACCAGCTTGACGCGGTCGGTGTCGTACTCCTGCCAGGAGGGCACCACGGCCAGCCGCTTGCCGATCTCCAGCGGGTGGTAATACTTGCGCCAGCCGTTCTGCCAGTCCTCCTGCTCCACACCCTCGGTCTCCACGGTGTAGGCGATGCCGGCAGCCTCCATGCGGGCAGAGATCAGGGCCAGGGTCTCCACGGGGGAAGCGCCCGGCTCCAGATACATGTGGATGATGACCCGGTCGCGGGGCTTGTCCAGCAGCTCCTGCTCGATCAGGTCCACATGGGCGATCTCGGCCACCTGCTGCTCGATGTCGCTGTAATCTTCGATATAGATGCCGCCCTCGGCGATCATGGTGGCAACGGCTTCGGCGTTGTCGGCGTCGGCCTTGGCCACGGTCAGGCGGATGTCGGTCCATTCCATGGGGAAAACCTCCTTCAAAATTCTGTAGTTCCTTATAATAGTATAGTACCCGATTCCCGTCTGGGATGCAAGCCTTTGGGCAAAATGTCGGAGAAAAGAAAAGATTTTTCAACATAAAGCCGAGGATTGTACACGAAAACCAAAAAATGTTCACGCAAAATACGCAAATAAGGACTTTTGACGCAATTTGATAGACTTATCGCGGAAGGGACTTTCTTTTTTTTGCAAAAGTATGTTAATATTCTATTACGGAATTATGGACGGCTTACAACCAGAGACTGTCTGTAAACACAAACATTTCTTAAGGAGGAATGTGCTTTATGATGAAGTATCTCCAGAAACTGGGCAAAGCACTGATGCTTCCCGTCGCTGTGCTGCCGATCTGCGGCATCCTGATGGGTCTTGGTTATGCCCTCGCTCCGGGCGTTATGGGCGTTCCCGGTGCAGCAACTTCCGGTGCAGCATACACCGTTGGCTTCCTGCTGGTCAAGGCAGGCGGCGCTCTGATCGATAACATGGCATGGCTGTTTGCCATCGGTGCCGCTGTCGGCCTAGCTGACAACGATGGTACCGCAGGTCTGGCCGGTCTGGTCAGCTACCTGATGATGCAGCAGCTGCTGAGCCCCGGCGTGGTGGGCATGGTGCGTACCCTGGAAGAGGGCACCGCTACCTACATCGCCTTCCAGAAGGTGGCCGGCAACTCCTTCATCGGCATCCTGGCCGCTGTTGTGGGTGCTGCCTGCTACAACAAGTTCAAGAATACCCAGCTGCCTGACTGGCTGGCATTCTTCTCCGGCAAGCGTTTCGTTGCCATCGCTACCGGCCTGATCTCCATCCTGGTGTCCGTTGTTCTGCTGTTCGTCTGGCCCGTCATCTTCGACGCACTGGTCGCCATCGGCAACGGCATCGCTGGCATGGACGGCATCGGCGCTGGCATCTACGCCTTCCTGAACCGTCTGCTGATCCCCACCGGCCTGCACCACGCTCTGAACAACGTGTTCTGGTTCGACACCATCGGCCTGGGCGACCTGTCCCACTTCTGGGCAGGCGAGACCAGCGCAGATGTGAGCTGGAGCCTGGGTATGTACATGTCCGGCTTCTTCCCCTGCATGATGTTCGGTGTCCTGGGCGCTGCTCTGGCTATGGTCAAGACCGCTAAGAACAAGAAGGCTGCCATCGGCCTGGTTCTGTCTGCTGCAATCTGCGCCTTCGTCTGCGGCGTTACCGAGCCCTTCGAGTTCGGCTTCATGTTCCTGTGCTTCCCGCTGTACGTTGTGTACTCCGCTCTGTACGGCATCTTCACCATCATCACCTACTACTCCGGTTTCCGTGCTGGCTTCTGCTTCTCCGCAGGCGCTACCGACCTGGTGTTCTCCGCTTCCCTGCCTGCAGCTGCTAAGACTTGGATGATCATTCCTCTGGGCATCGCAGCCTTCGTGGTGTTCTACGCAGTGTTCTACTTCGCCATCACCAAGTTCGACCTGAAGACCCCCGGCCGTGAGGATGACGACGAAGAGACCGAGAAGAAGGTCGTTCTGGCCAACAACAACTACACCGAAGTCGCTTCTGCTGTCCTGGCTGCCATCGGCGGCAAGGAGAACGTGAAGGACGTTGGCTACTGCGCAACCCGCCTGCGCTTTGAGGTGCTCGACAACGCTAAGGTTGACGAGAAGGCTGTCAAGGCTGCCGGTGTTGCCGGTGTCATCCGTCCCAGCAAGAACGCTTGCCAGGTCATCATCGGCACCAAGGTTCAGTTCGTCTACGACGAGCTGAAGAAGATGCTGTAACTGGCACTTCGGTAAAACAAAACAGGCGCGGAGGGCTGGTTGCCTCCGCATGACACCGCCGGGGGCGGGCGCAGAAAGCGCCCGTTCCCGGCGGCTTTTTGTTCACACAAACCGCTTTTCTTCCAAAATGGAACGTGCTATACTGAAAAAAACGCTCTGCCCGCTCCGGCCGCTGTGCACCGGTGGAAGCGGGCGGGCCGCTGACGAAAAACGAGGTGTTTTGTATGATCCTTCAGAATGCACTGGTTTATACGCCGCGCCACACCTTTGAGCGCGGTACGCTGTTCATCCGCAACGGGCGCATCGTGCCCTTTGCCGCCCCGGAAGCGGGCGAAGAGGTGATCGACGCCGAGGGCCTGTATGCCCTGCCGGGTCTGGTGGACATCCACTTCCACGGGGCCATGGGCAAGGACTTCTGCGACGGCACCGAGGAGGCCATCCAGACGCTGGCAGATTTTGAGGCCAGCAAGGGCGTGCTGGCCATCTGCCCCGCTACCATGACCTACCCGGAAGAGTTTTTGAACCATGTGATGGACGCCGCCGCCGCCCACAAAAACGGCAAGGGCGCAGATCTGGTGGGCATCAACATGGAAGGCCCCTTCATCAGCCCCAAGAAGGTGGGTGCCCAGAACCCGGAGTATGTGCAGGGTGCTGACGCGGGGATGTTCCGCCGCCTGCAGAAGCGTGCGGGCGGTCTGATCAAGCTGGTGGACGTGGCCCCCGAAGAGCCGGGCAACCTGGATTTCATCAAGGAATGCCACAATGAGGTGCGCATCTCCATTGCCCACACCTGCACCGACTACGACACTGCCGTGCAGGCCTTTGAGGCCGGTGCCACCCACATGACCCACCTGTACAACGCCATGCCCGGCATCACCCACCGTGCCCCCGGCCCCATCATTGCGGCACTGGAGCACGGCGCAGAGGTGGAGCTCATCACCGACAACGTGCACATCCACCCGGCCATGGTGCGGTTCACCTTCAACACCTTCGGGGCCGACCATGTGTGCCTGATCGCCGACAGCATGATGGCCTGCGGCCTGCCGGACGGCCAGTACAGTCTGGGCGGACAGGCTGTGACCGTCCACGGCCCGCGCGCTACCCTGACCGAGCAGCCCGGTACCATTGCCGGCAGCAACACCTGCCTGTACGACTGCATGAAGCGTGCCGTGCTGGAGATGAACGTGCCGCTGGAGAGCGCCGTGCGCGCCGCCAGCGAGAACCCGGCCCGGAGCATCGGCGTGGACAACGATTACGGCAGCCTGGCCGCCGGCCGTTACGGCAATGTGATCCTGGCCGACAAGGAACTGAACATCAAGGCTGTGATCCAGAAAGGGACCCGCATCGTATGAACAAGACCTTTACCTGGCGGCTGCTGACCCCCGGCGAGCTGACCGACGTGTATCTGCAGGAAATGCGCCGCGACTTTCCCGCCGGGGAGCTCAAGCCGCTGAGTATGATCCTGACCAGCGAGGCCGAGGGCCTTGCCCACACTTGGGGCGTGTTTGACGGGGAGACGCTGGCCGCCTACCTGCTCATGGTGCGCCCGGAGGGCAGTGCCATCAGCCAGCTGGACTATTTTGCCGTGGTGCCCGCCTACCGCGCGGGCGGCCTTGGCGCAAAGCTGCTGGCAGCCCTGCCGGAGTACGAAGCCGGGGCACAGGCCATCATCATTGAGGCCGAAATGCCCGAAAAGGCTGAGGACGAGGCCATGGCCGTGCGCCGCCTGGGCTTTTACGCCCGGTGCGGTGCCCGCGACACCGGCTACTATGAGCACCTGTTTGACGCGTGGTTCCGCATCCTGGTGCTGCCCTGCCCCGGTGCGCCGGAGCTGAGCGACAAGGACGCGCTGGACGCCCTGGTGAGCTGCTACAAACGCACCATCAGCGAGAGCCAGTGGCGCAAGTATGTGCAGTTCTATACCCCGGATGGGGGCCTGCACCTGTAAGAGAGACCCTGGCGCAGGGATGTAAAGGTGAAACAGCAATTGCTGAAAAGGAGGTTTTTCTTATGACAACAAAAATGACTCGGCGCACGTTCCTGAAGGGGGCTGCGGCTGCTGCGGCAGCAGTGTCCCTGTCTGGCCTGCTGACCGGCTGCGGCGGCGGCCAGCTGGCAGACAATGAGGTCCAGATCGGCCCCTTCATCGTAAAGGTGTATGGCCTGGACGTGAACCTGGGCACCGTCTCCGGCAACAACAAGGGTGCCATCACCGGAAAGGTGAAGCTGCGTTATGATGCAGGCGGCAGCAGCTGGCAGGGCGGCAGCTACAACAACATGTTTAAGGCTGTGGTCGTTGACGCGAACCTGACCCAGGTGGCCCCCACCGGACCGTTCTTTGTTTCGGATGCGCTGGTGGGCAAGCCCTTTGCCACAGAGGAAAAGGACCTGAAGCTGAGCTTCCCCACCGATGAAGCCCGGCAGAATTTCCTGGACGGCAAGCCTGCCGTAATGACCATTACCATCAACAACATAACGGGTGTGCTGTTCCTGATGAAACGAGACGACAACAGTTTTGTTGCCACCCGGGTCGGCTGATCGGATCAAGAACCCTTTGCCCCGGGCACTCTGGAAAGAGTGCCCGGGGCTTTTTGCCGTTCTGCCCAGGGGCAGAAGGATGGTTTTGGGCAGTTTTTCCGGCAATGTAAAGAAATGTGCCACGGTTTTCACCGTCAGTTTACAAGCTCCTTGCAAAAGCCAGGCCCGGCCCCCAAAGTTTTACCTGCATTTTGCCCGTGTATGGTCGCAGCCTCCGGCGGGAATGCGCTACAATAAGGCCGTTCCCAAAGAAGTACAATAAGAGACGCCGGGCGGGTGCCCGGCCCGATCTGGAGGAAAATACCATGAAAAAGATCACGCGTCGTTCGTTCCTGGCCGTCTGCGGCACCGTGGCAGCCGCTGCTGCCCTCACCGCCTGCGGCGGTTCCGCTTCTTCTGCTACGGCATCCACCGCTTCTTCCGCTGCCGGGAGCACTGCTGCCGGTACCCTGAGCGGCAATGTGGCCACCGGCGGTTCCACTTCCATGAAGAACGTCATCGCTGCCCTGACCGAAGGCTTTGCCGAGGTGGAGCCGGGCGTTACCGTCAGCTATGACCCCACCGGTTCCGGCGCAGGCATCACCGGTGCCACCGACAAGACCCTGGACATCGGCCTGTCCTCCCGTGCCCTGAAGGACGACGAGAAGAACGATGTGGACGGCACCACCGTGGCGCTGGACGGCATCGCCATCATCGTGAATAAGGACAGCAAGGTGGCGGACCTGACCGTGGACCAGCTCAAGCAGATGTTCACCGGCGAGATCACCAACTGGTCTGAGGTCGGCGGCGACGACAGCGAGATCGTGCTAATCGGCCGTGAGGCCGGTTCCGGCACCCGCGACGGCTTCGAGAGCATCGTGGACGTGAAGGACAGCTGCAAGTACGCACAGGAACTGACCGCTACCGGCGCCGTCATCAGCGCTGTGGAGGCCAACCTTCTGGCCATCGGCTACGCTTCTCTGTCCGCTGTGGGCGACACCGTAGCCATGGTCACCGTGGAGGGCGTGGAGTGCAGCGAGGCTACCGTCAAGGACGGCAGCTACAAGATCCAGCGTCCCTTTGTGTTCGTCACCAACAAGAGCGTGGCCCTGTCGGAGCAGGCACAGGCCTTCATGGACTTTGCCGCCAGCAAGGACGCTGCCGACCTCATCCGCACCGCAGGCGCTGTGCCTGTGAACGAGTAAAAGGCGCTCAGGGTCAGCCCGGCTGGGAGTTCCCCCGCGAAATTCGGGGCTTCCAGCTCCCGCCCTATTGCCTGCGGCAACAGGGTCCCACCCTCGGATCATTCGCTGGTGAAACTCCCGGCCGAACTGACCCGGTAAACAGGATGGGGACAATGATAAAATTAGCCCACCGCGTTGGCCTGCCGTTTCTGCGAGCCGGCGCGGCTTTTTCAAAGGATTCTAATATGAACAAAAAATCCTCGATTCTCCGCAGGGTGCAGCTGCCCCGCACCCCTGCCGACTGGCTGGAAGCGATGATGAATTTCATCTTCTTCCTGTGCGGCATGCTGGCGGTGGGCTGCGTGGTGCTCATCACGGTGTACATGGTCCTCTCCGGCGTGCCGGCCATCCACAAGATCGGCCTGTTCCGGTTCCTGCTGGGCACCGAGTGGGCCTCCACCGCCGCCGACCCGAAGTTCGGCATCCTGCCCTTTATCCTGTCCAGTGTGTACGGTACGCTGGGTGCCACCCTCATCGGTGTGCCCATCGGCCTGCTCACGGCGGTGTTCCTGTCCAAGGCGGCCGGCCCGAAGGTGCGCACGGTGGTGGTCACGGCCATTGAGCTGCTGAGCGGCATCCCCAGCGTGGTGTTCGGCCTGCTGGGCATGCAGGTGCTGGTGCCCGCCGTGGCAAAGACCTTTGGCAAGGCGTCCGGTGCCTGCCTGCTGTCGGCCATCGTGGTACTGTCCATCATGATCCTGCCCAGCATCGTGTCCGTGTCGGTTACGGCCCTCAACGCCGTGCCGCCGGAGTATGAGCAGGGCAGCCTGGCCCTGGGTGCCACCGACACCGAGACCTGGTTCAAGATCAGCGTGCCCGCTGCCAAAAGCGGCATTGCCGCCGGCATCGTGCTGGGCATCGGCCGCGCCATCGGCGAGGCCATGGCCGTGATGATGGTGGCCGGCAACAGCCCCAACATGCCGGACAGTGTGTTCCGCAGCGTCACCTTCCTGACCACGGCCATTGCCAAGGAAATGAGCTACGCCGGCGGCCTGCAGCGGCAGGCGCTGTTCAGCATCGCTCTGGTGCTGTTTGGGTTCATCATGATCATCAATGTGGTGCTCAACGTGGTGCTGAAGGGAGGCGACCGCGATGCATAACGGGTTTTCGCCCTCCCGCCGGGCCTGGAACCGTGTGATGACGGTGCTGGTGTGGGCGGCGGCGGTGCTGGTGATGGCGCTGGCGGCGGGCATCCTGGGCATGGTGCTGGTGCGCGGTGTGCCGCACATCAGCTGGAACTTCCTCACCACCACGGCCAGCGTGCTGAAAGGCACCGACGGCATCCTGCCGGCCATCCTCAACACGCTGTACGTCATCCTGCTGACCCTGCTCATCGTGCTGCCGCTGGGTGTGGGTGCGGCGGTCTACCTGACCGAATACGCCTCCAACCGCCGTCTGATCGAGGTGATCGAGTTCACCAACGAGACGCTGGCCGGCATCCCCAGCATCCTCTATGGTCTGGTGGGCATGCTGGTGTTCAGCCAGGCGCTGGGGTTCCAGACCTGTCTGCTGTCCGGCAGCCTGACGCTGGTGGTCATGAACCTGCCCACCATCATCCGCACCACCCAGGAATCCCTGAAAACGGTGCC